>Ga0256404_1002917_pt1 | contig 36274 bp, 33 predicted proteins | sample RumenRJG_01DNA_FD_185990 | JGI IMG/M metagenome (GOLD analysis project Ga0256404, IMG submission 185990) | Bovine rumen microbial communities from Lethbridge, Alberta, Canada - RJG_01 | ecosystem: Host-associated > Mammals > Digestive system > Stomach > Rumen | place: Canada: Alberta | collected... | reverse complement strand
CTATCAGAGATGTACTGCTCTTCCCGACAATGAAGAGTTTGGACAAATAAAACAATATAAAAAATCAGAGGACAGCTAACAACTGTCCTCTTTTTTGTACACTAATATCATCGCCATTTTTTTGATATGCACCCGAAGGGGTTTGGGGGCGACCGGAAAGCCACCAATTGAAAAGCCGCACAATTCGTGCGGCTTTTTTTCTTATTATTTCCCCTCATTCCTGAGGTCGACAATGCGCTTTGCCTTGCCCGCAAATCTCTCCAGCGAGCCGAAATCAACAAGTGTTATCTTGGTCTGTATGCCAAGCACCGTTTTCATATCGTGGGTGATGCGGTCGTGCAGCTCTTCAAGCTTTGGATAATTCTCTATCATCTCGTGGCTGATAGTGTTTGAAAGCTCGACCTTGATCTCAAGATGATCTGCAAAATTCGACCTTGTCAGTATCAGCTGATAGTGGGGCGCTACCTCGTCAAATCCCATAAGCACCGACTCGATCTGCGACGGGAACACATTCACTCCGCGGATCTTCAGCATATCGTCCGAGCGTCCGCGTGGCTTTGCCATTCTCGCAAACGTTCTTCCGCACTTGCACGGCTCGTAATCTATCTGCGTGATGTCCTTCGTTCTGTAACGCAGGACAGGTATGCCCTCTTTTGAAAGTGTTGTTACAACAAGCTCTCCCTCGCTGCCCTTGTCAAGCACATCGCCTGTCTTTGGGTCGATTATCTCGGCAAGGAAGTGATCCTCGTTGATGTGCATACCGCAGCGCTGTTCGCACTCGCCCGAAACGCCCGGTCCCATAAGCTCGCTCATACCGTAGTTGTCGGTAACGAACATACCCAGCGTCTTTTCGATCTGCTCTCTCATTTCAACGGTGCAGCCCTCTGAACCCAGCAGTCCCAGTTTGAGATTGATCTTGTCAAGCACGCCCTTTTCCTTTGCAAGCTCACCTATGTACTGCGCATAAGACGGCGTTGAAACCAGCGTGTTTGTGCCGAAATCCTGCATCAGCATTATCTGCTTTTCGGTATTTCCGCTTGATGACGGAATGACCGTTGCGCCTATCTTTTCAAGCGCGTAGTGAAGTCCCAGCGCACCTGTGAAAAGTCCGTAGCCAAAGCATATCTGCACGATGCTCTCATCGCTCGCGCCCGCAGCCATTACAAGCCTTGCCATACAGTCGCTCCACATATCAAGATCAGCCTTGGTGTAGCCAACAACAGTCGGCTTGCCTGTCGTTCCCGATGAGGCGTGTATGCGCGTGATGTTTTTAAGCGGCTGGGCAAACAGCCCGAACGGATAAGTGTCACGCATATCCGCCTTTGTCGTGTACGGGATATACTGAATGTCCGAAAGCTGCTTTATCTTGTCCTCGTTCACGCCCGCTTCGGTCAGTCTTTTATTGTAAAACGGCACGTTATCCATACAGTATTTAACGAGATGCTTCAGCTTTTTGAGCTGTATCTCCTCTATCTGCGCCCTTGACATCGTTTCAAGTTCTTTTTGAAAAAACATATCTGCTACTCTCCTTTAAAGTTTTAAAGCACCTAATTATTATACCATATTCCCCTATATTTTTCAAGTACACTATCAACAAATTTTCGCACTTGATTTTATGCACATTTCATTGTATAATAGATATTGGCTCAATGCTGCTTTATAGAGGGGGAGAATAAATTGAATACAGAAAAGGCTGAACAGGAAAGAAAGCATTATAACAAAATAATACTCAAAGAGTCCTTTAAGGACGAAATGAAAAAGCCGCACCGTATCGACTGGGCGGATATGATAGCTACATTTTTCGGTACTATGCTGGGGTTATTCATACAAGACGTGATAGACACCGAAAAGCTTATCTCAAACACTGTCCTGCGGTTCTGCGTTGATGTTCTGATAATAGTGATAGCGATAACCGTCGTTCATGGTATTATCGCTCTGGTAAAAAACTGACCGCAAAAAAGCAAAGCTAATCTGAGGAAAGAAAGTGTAAAAATGATATACGAAATGAAAAGAACCGTCCGCTGCAGCCAGATAGGTGAGGACAACAGTATGCGCAACAGCGCCCTTGTTGACTTTATGCAGGATTGCAGCCTGAAGCACCTTGAAAACGAGCCTGTCATGGCCCCGTATTTCAAGGAAACAGGCTGCATAATGTTTCTTATCTCGCGCCAGCTCGATATCGTGCGCAAGCCGCAGCTTGACGAGAACGTGACCGTAAAGACCTGGTGCTACGAGCTGAACAGACTCTACGGCTTCCGTAATACCGTTATATACAGCGAAAGCGGCGAGATACTTGTGAAATCTATCGCAGGCGGCTGCTTTATCAACTCTGCAAATATGCGCACCATGAAGGTCCCGCAGGAGGTCATCGACCGCGTAAAATACGAGCCAAAGCTCGAAGATATCGAGTATCTTCCGCGCAAGATATCCTTCCCCGACTGCGAGCCGCAGGTCTTTGAAAACGTGCATATCAACCGCTGCTTTATTGATATGAACAAGCACGTCAACAACGCGCGTTATCTCGATATTACAGACGAATTTCTGCCAAGCGGCGCAAAGGTGGGGCGTATCCGCTGCGAGTACAAGCTGCCCGTACAGCGCGACAGCATCGTTATCCCCAAGGTCTATACCAATGGGAATATCATCGCCGTTGACCTCACAAATCCCGATGGCAAGTGCTATGCCGCGGTCGAGTATACGCTTGAAGACGAGCTTAACTAAAGTTAGCGCAGGCTATTGACATCTTTGCAGTTTTGTGATATTATTTTAATAGATTATTAAAGATTAAAACTGCAAAGGAGGTAGTGCCTGCCGCAGCGGGCACAGCGCAATTATGGGTAACTATATAAATAACGCCGAGCATAAAGCCGCTGTGCGCTGTATACAGCTGCTTGCCTATCTCTCGCTTCTCGGCGTACTTGCAGTAGTGATGATATTTATAATAAGCTCGCTGAAAAACCATCGTTCAGTCGATTCGCAGGTATTCTTCCTGCTGATGATACTTTCGCTCACAGGCAGCGCGCTTAACTGCGCAGTCGGCATATCGCTCCACCACGCAGGCAAATTCGGCTACTACAAGATCCCCGTCCACCTGTTCATAATCACCGATATTATCGGGCTTGGCCACGGCATACGCTCGCTTACAGCCAAAGGACACGATTTTGGCGACTTGCTGCCGTTCATTTTCTATGTCGCGTTCTATCTCGGGTGCCTGGTGTGCAACATTCTGTTCCTGCGCTTTCTCAACAGCGCAGTTTCGCGGCGCATCGCAACAGTTTCAAGTGTAGTGATAATATTGCTGATAAGCCTGCACATCGCCGATATAACCTATTGCCTTATCTATCCCGATGCCTTTGCAGATGCAGAACCGAACAAGAATAATCTGATACGCCTTTCAAGCAATCTCGTTTTCCTGCTAACAGCGATAGCTTCGATGATCGTTGTGAGGATCAAGCCGAAAGAAAGCGAACATACCTACGAAGACCCGTTCAGAGATCAATAATACAGATATAGATACAGATACACGATCGTCACGACCGCCTTGCTCTCAAGGCGGTCTTTTTCTTGCCTGACAAGCATTTGAGTCGCATTTTGTGCAGTTTTGTCAAACTTTCAGCGAAAACGTTTGCTGTCCGATTCGTTGGACACCAACGTCTTGACAGTATCTTCCTGCGATGATATAATTATTAAAAATCCGGGAGGTCCGCGGTATGAAAAAACTTGCCCACATAACTCATGACGGCAGAGAGCAAACGCTGTCCGAGCATCTTGAAAACATCAGCAAACTTGCCGAGAAGTTCGCAAAAGAGCCGTTCAAGGATATAGCAAAAGCTGCGGGTGCTGCGCATGATATCGGAAAGAACGCGCAGGCATTTCAGGAGCGTCTGCATGGCTCAAAAGAGAAGTTTGAACACTCAGCCTGCGGCGCTATCGAAATACAAAACCTGCAATGCGGCAAAAGCGGCGAAGTGATAAAGCCTCTGCTTGAATACTGTATTGCGGGGCATCACACAGGACTGCCGGACGGCGGAACGGACGGTGACAGCGCTGATGGATCGGCTACTTTGAAAGCAAGGCTCAAAAGAGCTGACAGCTATACGGGGAAAAGCGACTATCACGGCAGCGAGGACTACATGAAGCTCTCTCTTCCTGATGTCACCGAATTCCTGAAGCTCTTTGACATGAACGACAGAAAGGGCTTTTTTGAAAAGTACGCTTTCTTTACGCGCTATGTTTTTTCCTGCCTTACCGATGCAGACTATCTTGACACCGAGGCGTTCTGCTCACCCGGGATCATAAGAGGTACAAGCGGCGACACCGAAAAAATGTACGTCGCTGTAAAAAACAAGCTTGGTGCATTCAAAGCCGAGACAGAGCTTCAAAAGTGCAGGGCAAAAATACAGCAGCAGGCGCTTTCAAATCTTGACGAAAGCTGTGATATCAGCATTCTCAATATGCCCACAGGCAGCGGCAAAACGCTGTGCAGCCTGATGCTCGCTCTTGAAATGATAAAGCGCTCCTGCACAAGGCTCAAACGCATCATCTATGTTATCCCCTACACAAGCATAATCGAACAGACCGCAGATGTTTTTGAGAAGATCATAGGGAAATACACCGATATCGTTCAGCACCATTCCAACTACTTCTATGATGATCCGGGTGAGAATGACTCTGCCGAATCAAAGCTGAAAAAAGCCTGCGAGAACTGGGATGCACCTGTAATAATCACGACCAGCGTGCAGTTCTTCGAGTCGCTGTACCACTATAAAAGCTCCCGCCTGCGTAAGCTGCACAATCTCGCAGATTCTGTTATAGTTTTTGACGAGATACACCTTTTGCCTGTCGATCATATCCAGCCATGCCTTAAAGGTGTGGGATACATAACGAAATATCTTGGCAGCAAAGCGATCTTTCTGTCAGCAACCATGCCAAACTATGATAAGCTATTTGCCAAATACATACCCGAGTGCCGAGCTAAACATCTGATAACAGACCGCAGTGATTTTGGCAGCTTTGAAAAATGCCTGTATCACAACCTCGGCGAACAGACACTTGAAAGCATTGCAGAAAAAGCAAGCAGTGCCCAAAGCAGTCTGATAGTTGTCAACAGCCGCAAAAGCGCAAGAAATGCTTTCAATTTGCTAAGCTGCAACAAGTATCATCTCTCAACGTATATGACTCCGCACGACCGAAAACAAACCATAAAGAAGATCCGTGATGACCTTGAAAACGGCAGAAAAGTCTGCGTTGTTTCGACATCACTGATCGAGGCAGGCGTTGACCTTGACTTTGAAACGGTTTTCAGACAGACCGCAGGACTTGACAGCATACTTCAGTCAGGCGGCAGATGCAACCGTGAAGGCAAACGAGATGAAGGTGATGTGTATTTTTTCAGTACCGATGAAAAACCGAATGGCGACCTTGCGCTGCGTGCAAATATAACAAATCAGCTTGCTGCGAAGTATGATAACATCAATGACAAGCTATGTATCGAGGAATACTTTGAAAGACTATTCAAATTCAAAGAAAAGGATATAGAATGCGCAACCATTACAAGCAAAGAGTATTTTCATGGGAGTATATCCTCTTTCGCTTTCAGAGAATATGCAAACAGTTTTGAGTTTATCAAAGACGAGACTGTATCAGTTGTTATAGATAACTGCGAAGAAACGACCGCCCTGCTTGAAAGAGCAGCCGAATTGTGTACATCAGCCAAGCGTATGCTGCAATCATACAGCGTGTCGCTCAGGCTCAGAGAGTTCAGCGCTATGCTCCGGACAGGGCGAGTCCGCCTTCACCAAAGCGGCTTGTATGTACTTGATGATCCAAACGATTACAGCAGCGAGATCGGGCTGCTGCTCGACAGGCACAATGATATGATCGTTGTATAGTAAAAAGCATTTCTTAAAATAAAACACAAATAAGTTTGTGCAGAAAGAGAGGTATTGAAAATGAGCTATGGTTTCAAGATCATCGTCGAAGGCGACTATGCGCTTTTCACACACAATGCTATGAAGGTTGAGCGCGTGTCCTATGATGTCCCGACAGTCTCCGCGCTCGAGGGACTGATAAAGTCAGTCTACTGGAAGCCGCCTATACGCTATGTTATCGACCGTATCATAGTATTTAACCCTATCAAGTTCATCAACGTAAGACGAAATGAGCTTAAAAGCAAAATACCGTTAAGTGCGGTCAGAAATCAGATGAAAGGCGTTGGCAGCGCACAGATCTGCGCATCAGAGGAGCGCACACAGCGTGCGGGCATGATACTTAAAGACGTTAAATACGGTATCGAGTTTCACTTTGAGCTTACAGGGCTGAAAGCCGACCACGCCGACGAGAGCGAAGAAAAGCACTACAACATTTTGCTTCGCAGGCTAAAAAACGGTCAGTGCTTCAGGCAGCCTTGCCTTGGCTGCCGCGAGTTTGCCGTAAACAGCATACAGCTCGTTGAAGACTTTGACTTATCTGCGGTCGATGAAAGTCTTAAAGGTGATATAGACCTTGGATATATGCTTTACCGTATGAATTTTGAAGACGGCGGCAGACCGATAAACAACGATTGGGATTCTCCGAAGTTTTCGGACAAAGCCGACCCGGTCTATTACCGTCCGCACATGATAAACGGAGTGATAGATGTTAAAAAGTACAAGGAGGGTGTGCGATGCTGATAAAAGCCCTTTGCGACTATGCGGACAAGCATGAAGAAAGCTCAGAGGAAAGACTGCCTCAGGGCTGGTCTTATCAGAATATCAGCTACCGCATAATGCTCGCGGAAAACGGAGAGGTCAAGGACATTCTCGATATTCGTCAGGAGAAGAAGCAGGTCGGCAAAAACGGCAAGGAAAAGGTACATAAAGTCGATATTAAAACAGCAATGCCAAAAAGGCATAACAAGTCTACTGTTTTTTCTGAAATCATTGAACACAGAGGTAAATACATTTTTGGACTTCAGTTTTCTAAAGGGTCTCTCGTGACTGAAGAAGAAGGAAAAAGACCATATAGAGAATACTATAACGAATTTAAAAGTAAAAACAGTTCGTTTTTTGAAGAATTAGACTCTGATCTTTGCAACGCATATAAAGCATTTATTCAAAACTGGAATCCAGAGGAACAGAAAGAAAATAGTCTTCTTCTAAAGCTAAAAAATGACCTTAATAACCGTTGCTTTGATTTTGCATTAGATGGACACCCTGAAAAGCCACTACAAGCTGATGAGAAATTCATTGAAAAGTTCAATCAACAGAATAGTGAACCAATAAGCGAAACAGACAGTGAGAATAAAAGTATGTGTTGCATCACAGGAAAATATGAAAAAACAGTTGATATACATGAACCTGTTTCTTTTCCCGGAGGGCAATGCCGGTTGGTGTCTATGAAACACAATGCCTTTCACTCTTACGGAAAAAAATTCTCCTACAACAGCAGCATATCCGAAGCGGCAATGAAAAAATATACCTCGGCACTGAATTATCTGCTGTCTGACAAAAGCCACAGGATCCTGATCGACGATATGGCGGTGGTATTCTTTGCTATGAAGAATGACGACTCTGCCGAGTGCGACGAGTTCTCCTTCATATTCGGAGATACCAAGTCAGGACAGGAGCAAATGACCGAACAAGGTATAAACGGCGCTGTGCAAAAAGCAAGCTCGGGAATTATCGGCGACACGGAAAGCGTCCAAAGGATCAGTGCTGATAACGATGTGCAGTTTTACATCGCAGGTCTTACCGCCAACAGCTCACGTCTGTGTCAAAAGTTCTTCTGCAAAGGCAGATTCGGCGATATGATAAACAACCTGAAAAAGCATCAGCAGGATATGAAGATAGATGAGGGACAACGCAGCGTTTCTTTCTTCTCGATCGCTTCTCAGCTCAAACCGCCAAGATCCAAAGATACCACAATAGCGCCGCCGCTTATGACGAGCATCGTATTGTCTGCGATCAATGGCACAAAGTATCCCCACGCGCTGCTTGAAAACGTCATAAGACGTATCAAAACCGACAGGGACGGCGAGAATGAACACTATACAAAGCTCAACAGTGTACGGGCAGGTATCATAAAAGCCTGCCTGAACAGAAAATACAACAAGGAGGAGATAACTATGCATCTCAACGAACAAAACTACGACCCCGCATATGTCTGCGGAAGGCTGTTCGCTGTACTTGAAAAGATCCAGCAGGATCAGGCAAACGGCAAGCTCAGCAGCACCATCAAGGACTCCTACTTTTCATCAGCAGCAACAAAACCATCAAGTGTGCTTCCCAAGCTCATACAGCTGTCGCAGCATCATCTTGATAAGCTGTCAGAGCCTTCAAGGATCTTCTACAATAAACTCGTGGGAAATATCATTGACCTGCTTGACGACAGCTTCCCTCAGACTCTCGGCCTCGATGGTCAGGGCAGATTTATAATCGGATACTACCAGCAGAACAAAGCATTATACACCACCAACAGTGAAAACAGAAAGGACGGATAAATATGGACAATGTTATCACCAACAGATACGAATTCGTAATGCTCTTTGACGTTGAGAACGGAAACCCCAACGGTGATCCCGATGCAGGCAATATGCCAAGAACAGACCCCGAGACCGGATACGGTATCGTTACCGATGTGTGCCTTAAAAGAAAGATAAGAAACTTTGTTGAGCTTAACAAAGAGGGCGAAGCAGGCTACAACATTCTTATCAAGGGTGACAGATCTCTCAACTCAAAATTTACCGAGGCTTATCAGGCACTTGATCTGGAAACAAAGCAGAAAGGCAAGAACCCTCAGGACGTAAAAGCCGCGCAAAAATATATATGCGACAACTACTTTGACGTTCGTACATTCGGCGCTGTAATGAGTACAGGCGACGATCCCTGCGGAATAGTCAGAGGGCCCGTTCAGATAAACTTCGCAAGGAGCATAGACCCGGTCCTTCCTAATGAAATAACCATTACCCGTCAGGCAAAGACTACCGATGACAGACAAAGTCAGGGCGGCAATACCGAAATGGGTAAAAAGAGCTTTATACCATATGGACTGTACCGTGCAGAGGGTTATGTTTCCGCCTGCCTTGCGCAAAAAGTCACAGGCTTTAACGAGGACGACCTCGAGCTGCTGTGGACAGCGATAATAAATATGTTTGAAAACGATCACAGTGCCGCACGCGGTAAGATGTGCATGCGAAAGCTGTTCATTTTCAAGCACAGCAACGCGCTCGGCAACGCTCCGTCGCACATTCTGTTTGATAAGATCAAGGTCACAGGCAACGATCCTTCAAAGCCGCCGAGGTGCTTTGAGGACTATATTGTAAGTGTTGACGATACAATGCCGCATGGTGTTGAGCTTATAACAAGGATATGACTGATGATACAATAAATATAAGAAGTATACAGCACTATATGTACTGCCCGAGAAGATTTGCTCTGCTCGAAACAAACAGAGACTGGGAAGAAAATGCCTTTGTTGTAAAAGCGGATCTTCTGCACAGCCATGTTCACAACGGCAGCCATAGTTTTTCAAGCAGCACGAAGATAGTGCGCAGCTCTGTCAGCGTATTCAATGATCTTGAGCCGTATGACCTTTACGGTGTCACAAGATGGGCATTGCGTTCTAATGTCACCTCCCGCGTGGAGATGTGAGTTGAAATGACACCTTCCGCAGCGGTAAGACCAACGAGATCGTCACCTCCCGTGTGGAGGTGTGAGTTGAAATACATCTTGTGAACATCGTCTTCTTTTTCGCATTGTCACCTCCCGCGGGGAGGTGTGAGTTGAAATGTGTTCGCTTCACAATCGGCTCTCGACTTTGCTCGTCACCTCCCGCGTGGAGGTGTGAGTTGAAATCTGTGTCAGATAGCCATAGGTTCACTGTATATGGTCACCTCCCGTGTGGAGGTGTGAGTTGAAATATCAGGGTGAGCAGGGTCGAACTCTTTAAGCTCGTCACCTCCCGCGTGGAGGTGTGAGTTGAAATTTCTTAACTCGCGTGATTTCTCGGGCGGTAAATGGTCACCTCCCGCGTGGAGGTGTGAGTTGAAATCCGTGTTAAGTATGTACATCACGTTGTGTCTTTGACGTCACCTCCCGCGTGGAGGTGTGAGTTGAAATACCGAGACAAAGGCTGTACCAGGCTATGTACTGAGTCACCTCCCGCGTGGAGGTGTGAGTTGAAATTTATAAGCAGTACGGCAACAAAGGGTATGTTCGTAGTCACCTCCCGCGTGGAGGTGTGAGTTGAAATAATATAATTCGATGAGTAAGATGTAAGTTTTTTCCGTCACCTCCCGCATGGAGATGACATTGCACCAAACCATTGACATTACTGTCAAAATATCGTATCATTAGTACGAAAGGAGACGGTTTTATGGTTAGACCGATAGTCAAGGACGTTGTGTTTCTTGCGCAAAAAAGCACCCCTGCGACCAAGCTGGATGCGCAGATCATCACCGACCTGCGTGACACTCTGCAAGCCAACCGCGAGCATTGCATAGGCATGGCGGCAAATATGATAGGCTTTTCAAAGCGCATCATAATCGTGTCTGCCGAGCTTGGCGATATGGTGATGATAAACCCCGTGATCGCCTCAAAAAACGGCAGATATGACACCGAGGAGGGCTGCCTTTCGCTTGTGGGAACGCGTAAAACGCAGCGATTTGAGAGCATAACCGTGCGCTATCTCGATGAAAACTTTATCGCCCGCAAGGGAAAGTTCTGCGGTCTGACTGCGCAGATAATACAGCACGAGTGCGACCACCTCGACGGAATAATAATCTGATGATACCCCTGCCCCGCTTATGCGCAGCAGGGTGTTTTTTTGTACAGTTATATTTTCCTGTCAATTCAAGCATTATTTTTTCAACATCTCTTTACATTGCGTACATAATATGGTATAATATTCGTAACATTAGCCGTCCTATTTTTTGACAGTTTGCGCATCGTTCGTTGTATAAACTACAAGCAGCATACATGTTGTAGTAAATACTACAAAACTGCGCCGTTTTGTCTATTGAAAGCGCCGCTGTCACATGGTAATATGTAAATATATTAAACACATAATTGATTAAATCAAACAACAAACACAAATATGGAGGAGAAGAAAAATGGCATTACTAAGCGTATCTGAGGTCGGCAAGATCTACACCACACGCCTTGGCGGCAATAAGGTCGAGGCACTCAAAAGTGTAACGTTCGATGTTGAAAAGGGCGAGTACGTTGCGATAATGGGCGAATCAGGCTCTGGCAAAACGACACTGCTCAACATTCTTGCATCGCTTGACAAGGCTACAAGCGGCGATGTCACTCTCGACGGAAAAAAGCTCTCTGAGATAAACGAAAAACAGATCTCCGCATTCCGCCGCGACAATCTCGGATTCGTTTTTCAGGATTTCAACCTGCTTGACAACTTCTCGATAAAGGATAACATACTGCTGCCGCTGGTGCTGCTCGGCACAAGCTACGACGAAATGGAAAAGCGCCTTATGCCGATCGTCAAGAGCCTTGGCATAGACCAGCTTATCGAAAAATATCCATACGAGCTTTCGGGCGGACAGAAGCAGAGAACTGCGATCGCGCGTGCAATGATAACCGATCCGAAGCTTATCCTTGCAGACGAGCCTACGGGTGCGCTTGACTCAAAGTCCACCGACAGCGTGCTTGATATTTTTGACGATCTCAATAAGCAGGGACAGACGATCGTAATGGTGACCCACTCGACCAAAGCCGCAAGCCGCGCAAGCAGAGTGCTGTTCATCAAGGACGGTACGCTGTTCCACCAGATATACAGAGAGGACAAGTCCTTTGAGGAGATGTACCAGACCATCTCCGAAGCGCTGACATCGCTGATGAAGGGCGGTGACAAGTCGTGAACAACCGCTACTACCTGCGCTTGTCGCAGGACAATATCAAAAAGAACGCGAAAATGTACATTCCATACATTTTCACCTGCATTCTTATGACAGCGATGATATATATTATCCGTTCGCTTTCAAAAAACCCCGACTTTGCAAGCTTTCAGTACGGCGCGACTTTCCTGCCGAAGCTCTTGCAGTACGGCTCTTATGTGACCTCGGCATTTGCCGTTGTCATCATCCTGTATTCAAACAGCTTTATCCTGCAAAGGCGCAACCGCGAGTTCGGTCTGCTCAATATTCTGGGTATGGAAAAGCGCCATATCGCAAAGCTTCTGCTGCTTGAAACGCTCCAGATAGCCATTATCACATTCGTACTTGGCATAATTGTCGGCGTAGGACTTGAAATGCTTATCACATCGCTGCTTTCGGTAATGCTTGGCGATGATGCAGCAAAGCTTGGCTCGCACATCTCCCCCTCAGGAATGCTCGATGCAATATGCGTTATGGCTGTAACGTTCGTGATAGTGTTCCTTTACACGTTAAAGACTCTGCATTTCTCAAATCCGATAGAGCTTCTCTCGGGTGCGAAAAAAGGCGAGAAAGAGCCAAAGACCAAGCTGTTTATGACGATCATCGGAGTGCTGTTCGTGATCTCGGGCTACACCCTCTCATTCTTTGTATCAGAGCCAAAAGAGGATCTGATTATGCTGATGCTCGCGGTACTGCTCGTTATCCTGGGAACATACTGCATCTTCGTTGCAGGCATCATCGCCTTTTTGAAGATACTCAAAAAGCGCAGGAAGTTTTACTATAAAACCAAGCACTTCACCTCGGTCTCGGGACTTATCTACCGTATGAAGAGAAACGCCGTGGGACTTTCAAGCGTTGCGATACTCTCCACAATGGTACTGATAAGCGTATCATCGACCTCCGCACTTATGCTCGGCATCGACGATCAGCTGATAGACTGCGATGCTCTCACATCTGTTAACTACGATGACGGTACTGTCTATAACGAGATCTGTGACGAGGTAAAGAAAAGCAGCGGTATCAAGGACGTGAACGCAAAGCTTTCCGTAGCGCTTATTTTCAAAGGCGAATTTGACGATCTTGATTTTATCAAAGAAGGCGAAGTCAAAGTCTCACCCTACGGCTCGATCAGCCCCGTTGCAGGCAAGCTCAAAAGAGATCAGATACGCACCATAGAGCTTGTGCATATCGACCGTATGAGCAGCCGGGATGTCAAGGGAGCAAACGATGATATACTGTTCAAAAAAGAGGTCGAGTTCCACGCGGGCAAAGGCGAGGCCGCAGTATTGAGCGGCAGTGCGGATTATAGCCCGAGCGAAGTTGAGCTGCTTGGCAGAAAGTATAAAGTAAGTATGCTCGAATACAGCGCCAACCCCGGCAAGACCACAACTCTCGGATTAAGCTCCAACGAGGAGATACTCGATCTGATCAAGAGCTACAATGAAAAATCGGGATTAAAATGCAAGCAAAATTACTATGTCGAGATCAATTATAACGATGGCGCTGATAAAACAGCGGAAAACGAAAGGATCCGCAGCGTGATCGAGAGAATAGCTGACAGGGTGTTTGACGAGCCCGTCGATGAAAGCAAAAACGAGAGGATCACCACCGTTATGCAGGCGCAGTTCCGTTCGGAAGACAAATCGGCAATGATGCTTGCCTACGGTTCACTGTTTTTCCTCGGAGTATTCCTTGGCACACTGTTCGTGCTTGAAACGATCCTTATCGTCTACTACAAGCAGCTCACCGAGGGCTACGAGGACGCAGACAGGTTCAGGATAATGCAGAATGTCGGCATGAGCGAGGAAGAGGTACGCTCATCCATTCGCTCACAGATCCTTCTTGTATTCTTCCTGCCGCTTATAGTCGCAGTGATACACACCATCTTTGCATTCCCTATGGTAGGCAGACTGCTTTCATACCTCGGTCTTGAAAGCACAAAGATATACCTGCGCAGCTGTTTGTTCGGCTTTATCGGATATACAGTGCTGTACACGGTCATCTATGTGCTGACAGCCAAGCTGTATTACAGCATAATCAAAAAACAGAATTAGACCTGACGCTGCTGCCTGCTGAAACGGGCAGCAGTTTTTCTTTCACTTTCACACGATCCTCACGATAGCTTAAACTTTATTTAAGGCGCAGTATGTATACTAAAAGCAACAACTTAATGAAAGAGGGTAATGACTATGAAAGAAAACAAGATCAAAGCAGCAGCACTGATACTGGCAATGTGTATGATCGCCTCGGGCTGTTCAAGCACCTCGGGCAGCACATCTGAAAGCAGCAGCGAAAGCTCGGTGAGCGTCTCCTCGCAGGACGCTGGGCAGGACTCCTCATCAAGCGCCGAAAGCTCTAAAAAAGAGAGAGCGTCAAAGTCAGATACGCAGTCAACAGATGATACATCAGACAGCGGCAGCGAAGGCTCAGGCAGCAGCGATGCAGGTGTGAAAGGTCAGAAAAAGCAACGGTCGAGATCGGACAGCAGCACCGCTGATACAGGCACTGACACCGCATCAGGCAGCAGCTCCGACAGCTCATCATCGGGCACAAAGAAAAAGCGTAAAAAGAGCAGCTCCGATAGCAGCTCGCAGAGCCTTGAGTCAAGCGGCGGCGAGAGTATAGCATCATCAGGCAGCAGCGAACAAAGCTCGTCAAAGAGTTCAAAAAACTCATCTGCAAAGTCATCAGGCAGCACAGACAGCAAGTCATCAAAGCGCAGCAAAAAATCAAGCTCGGGCAGCTCGCAAAGCGCATCCGACAGCACAAGCAGCACGTCCGAAGCAACGGCTGAAAAAACAACGGCTGCCGATGATAACACATCAAAGCAAGCCGATACCGCAGCCGCGAAGGACACCGAGCAAAAGTCAGCCGCCGAGGCTGAAACGCAGGACAGTGCGCAAAGCACTCCCGTGAATGAAACAACTCCCGCCGAAGAGAACGAGCAGCAAACCGAAAGCGAAACGGTACCCGCTGCCGATACCGAGCAAGAGTCAGAGAGCGAAACGCTCACCGATACCGATACCGAGCAAAAATCAGAAAACGAAACGGCACCCGAGACCGATACCGAGCAAGAGTCAGAGAGCGAAACGACGGGCACTTCCGACGAGAGCCAAAGCAGAAAAAAGCCGCCCCAAAAGCGCCCTGTAAAGTCAGATACCTCACAGTCCGCATCGTCGGGCGAGACCGACAGCTCGGAAAGCACGGCAAAGCGCAAGCGCAAAAAGCCCGATACGACCGCGCAGGACGAGCAGTCTGAAAGTGACGCAGGCACAGCCAAGCGCAAAAAACCAAAGCACAGCAAAACATCTGAAAATACGGCTGAAACAGAACAAGCAGAACAAACAGAACAAACAGAACAGACCGAGCAAACAAGTTCTGCGGAAGGCAGCGAAAACGCTGGCGAATAAAAATATCACCCTGCCCGAACGATACCGAGCAGGGTGTGTCTATGTATTCACTTATTTGCGCACTATCACCTGCGCATCGCAGGGCATCACCGCGTCCTCCCAGATGACCTCGCCGATGCTGTCGGCAGTTATGCTGCCGCTGCGCGGATTCTTCACCGAGTCGATGTGTCCGTTTATGCTCGCCTGCACATCGGAGTACTCAAACGAAAGGTCACACTCCTGCATCTCACAGTCGATAAGCGTAAGGTTCTTGCAGTAGCAAAGCGGCTGCGTGCCGATTATCCTGCAATTGATAAGCGTAAGACCTTCAGAGAACCACGCAAGGTACTCCCCCTTCACGACAGAGTTTCTGACCGTGACATTTTTCGAGTGCCAGAAAGCGTCTTTTGTGTCAAGCACACAGTCGTTTATCTCCAGCCCGTCAACGTACTGGAAGGAATACTTGCCCGAATAATCCACACGCTCCAGCGAGACATTTTTCGCATCAAGGAAAATGTACTCCGATACTATCCTGCTGTCGCTGATGCGTGTGTCCCTGGTTTTCCAGCCAAACTCCGCCGACTCAAATTCGCACCCCGTTATGACCGTGCCGCAGCACTCGCGCAGCGCCTTCACACTGAATATCTTCGTACCCTTTATCACACCGCCGTTTGAGTACCACAGCGGCGCCCTCGTCTTTTCATCGAGAACGCTGTTTGTCAGCTCGTACTTCTGCGCGTGCCATATCGGGTATCTCAGCGAAAATCTGCAATCCTCTATAACAACATCGCGCGTTTCCTTCAGCACCGATTCGCCGTCAGCCTCACCCGCAAAGGTGCAGTTTTTCACGATCGTATCGCGCACCGCATACAGCGCCCTTTCCTCGTCAAAAGTCTTATCCTGTATAATATTCATGTAGGTTCTCCGTTCTATATTTTCTCAAGCGGCGTTTCACGCTCGGGCGATGGGAATCTTTGTGACAAGGCTTGAAGATCTTCATCACTTATCGCGCCGAAAACATTTTGCATATTATGCGCAAGATGCTGCTCGCTCGAGGTCTTGAACACCGTGATGATATCCCGCCCGCGTATAACGAATGAAAGCATCAGCGATTCACAGGTCTTGCCCTGCCTGCGTGCGATCTGAGCCACGCGCTCATCACCCGTCACCGACATTCTATCGTATGCACTCTGGCAAAGCGGCGAGTACGCCATGACCAGTACACCGTTTTGCCTGCACCACGGTATCAGCGAAAACTCGGGACCTCTCGATGCAAGGTTGTAAAGCACCTGATCGCAAAAGCATTCACTTCCGCCGCTGCACGCAAAAAGCTCGCGCATATCGCTCGTATCGAAATTTGAAACTCCCCAGCGGCGTATCATTCCCTTGTTTACAAGCCTTTGCATATTGCTGACCATATCCTGAAGATCAACACCGCCGCGCCAGTGCAGAAGGTACAGATCAATATAGTCCGTGCCAAGCCTTTCAAGCGAGCGCGCACACGAATCATAGTACTGCCCGCGCATTGCATTGTGCGGAAGTATCTTATCAACTATAAAAAGCTTTGATCGCTCAAAGCCCGCTGCCGCCTCACCGACGAACAGCTCGCTGATGCCGTCAGCGTACATTTCAGCCGTATCTATCAGCGTCATATCGTGATCAAACAGCGCGCTGCGAAACGTCTGCATCTCCTGCCGGCGCGAATTTTTGTCCTCGCCGAGTCTGTATGTGCCTATTCCCACAAGAGGTATCCTCTCGCCCCTATGCTCCAGATACTGCATATCACAACTCCGTAATCAGATTCGCCGTGCGGCGTATATAAATTATACTATATCGCTCCCCTATTTGTCAAGCAAAAATACCCTGCCCGTTCAGCCGAGCAGGGTATCTTCAAATCAGGATATATCTGACAAAACTTTTATACTGACTTTGCGCTTATCTGCTGTACAAGGTCATCTGAAACCGCGCCCTGTGCGCCGAAAATGTAAATGCTGTCAGCAGACTTTTCTTTGAGATAGTTTGTCTGAGCATCTATCATTACATTGTCTGCAAGGAACAAAGGCATTCCCTTAAATGCTGCCAGAACACCGCCTGCAAGAGCATCAGGGAAATCAAGTCCCTTTGCGATACATATGCCGTTTCCGGTCAGAACATTTTTGAACTTGCTGTTGACCTCAACGCAGGTCTGGTATCTGTTCTTGCCCCAGATACGCGAAACGTCTTTATTGACCTTCAGACCGAGTGCATTGGCCGCCTTGTTCATCATATCGTCCGAGATAACGCTCGAGCCGCCTATAACATAAGCTCTCTTGACGCTGCCCTTGACACTTGCAAGATACTTTGCAGTATCCGCATCAATGCTGCCGTTTGTTTTCAGATAAACTACAGGTGAGCCGTTTATCGCCGCAACAGTGCTTGCAGAAAGTGCATCTGCAAAGTTGAATGCGTAAACGAAGAACAGCTCCTCAGGTGCCTTGTTCAGCTCGTCAGCAATAGCCGTAGCAGTACCAAAGCGTGAAGTGCCCTGTATACGTTTAGTATTCAGTCCTTTATCCTTCAGCAGCTTTTCAACATCATTGCTGATAGCATTTGTACCGCCGAGAATAATAACGTCAGTAGCCTCAAGTCTTTGTATCTCTTCAAGTGTTTCAGTCGGCAGAGATTTAGTCGCCGTGAGCAGTATCGGTGCGTTATACTTTTTAGCAAGCGGAACGCCTGCGAGTGCATCTGCGGAATTAAGACCATATGCAAGTATTACATATTTTGAAGACGGGAACTGCGCCTTTGAGATCTCAACCGCAGTTGCGTATCTGTTCGCACCGGCAAGACGCTGTGTAGGCTGATACAGCTCTTCAAACTTTATCTTGTTGTCTTTAGCATATTTTTCAGCTTCGCTGCCCTTGTAGCCGATTATCTTAAAATTCTCTTTCAATTTAGGTATTATAAAGGAATACTCGGAATCGCCCATTGGAACCATTTTACCATTCCCTTCGTAACCTAAAGCGTTGGAATTGATCGACTTTACTTCCTTTGGAACGGTTATCTGTTCAAGGCTCTTGCAGTCATAGAACGAGCTATAGTCCAGAGTTTTTACAGTGTTTGGCAGAGCTACAGACTTAACGCTTGAACATCTTTCAAACGCATATGAACCAACTGATTCTACACCGCTTGGAATAACCAGCGCCTTCAGCTTTTTGCATCCGCTGAACGAGCAGTTTCCTATGGTCTTAACTCCGCCTGAGAGAGAAACGCTCGTCTTTCCGTTAGGGCAAGCATAGGTAGCTGTCTTGTTATTTGTATAAACTACACCGTCCTGCGACTGATACGTTTTATTCTCGCTGTCGATATTGATCGCAGTAAGGTTTGTACATCCGTCAAAGGCAAAGGGATCAAGATCATTCAAGGCCTTTGGCATATCTGCGCTCTTAAGATTAGTGCAGTTTCCGAAAGCCTTGTAAGCAACACTTGTGAGATTGTTCGGCATCTTGTCGATCTTCATAGCTGTGCAGTCGTTGAATGCCATATATCCAACTGTTTTAAGGCTTGCAGGCAGCTTTACATCGGTTATCTTCTTACAGTTTTCAAAAGCATACCACTGTATTTCTTCAACTGTATCAGGAATAACTACCTTTCCTGACTTCTGTCTCGGACATGTGATCAGTTCGGTCTTTTTCTTATTGTACAGTATTCCGCTGTCAGATGAGAAATTCTTATTATTGCTGTCTACTGTAATGCTTTCAAGGCTTTTACAGTTTAATAAGGTTCCTAAAAACTCAACACTTGCTGGGATACTAAGTGTTTTGATATCAACACAGTCAAAAAATGCATAGTAAGGAATTGTGTGTACTGTTGCAGGGATCGTAACACTCGACTTTTTAGCAGGACATTTAATAAGCGAAGTCTTGTCCTTATTGAACAGTACACCGTTAACAGAAACAAGATTCTTGTTTGCACTATCAACATTTATGCTTTCAAGCGATGTACAATTTATGAAATCATCATCACGAAGAGATTCAACAGATGCAGGAATAGATATTGTTTTGAGCGACTTGCAACTTGCAAAAGTTTCCCATCCTATATGTGCAACACTTGTCGGAATACTTATAGCTGCAAGGCTCTCGCAGTATGCAAACGCACCGGATCCAATTGTTTTGAGAGAATCCGGAAGGCTGACGCTCTTGAGCTTATTACACCTATAAAAACTGCTTTCCCCAATCGTCTGCACACCATCAGGTACCTTTACGCTTGTCTTTCCTCTCGGACAGAATATAAGATTCTTTTTCTCTTTGTCATATACAACGCCGTCAACAGATGAATAGTTTACATTTTGGCTGTCGACCTCAACACTTTCCAAGGTTGAAGAATATAGTATAGAGAAATAGATGCCCGATGCGGGCACCTTAATGCTCTTGACAGTCTTAGCATCGGAAAATGCGTTGCAATCAATTTCATTAACATCAAAGCCTCCGATTTTTGCAGGCAAAACCACATCCGTCGCCTTTCCGTTGTAATTTTCCAGCCTTGCGCCATACGGAACTTCCTCTTCTTTTTCATCATCCCATTGGGTTAGCAAACTGTACTCCCAGTCGCCCTCGACCTTGTTTCCGCTTTCCGTTTCTGCGGCTGCGGTTATCGAAGTGCTGTCAGTAAAAATGTTTTTCGGCAGCGCCGCAACGGAGCCGATAGCAAGGCTCAATGCAAGCGCCATTGCTAAAATTTTCTTTTTCACAAACAAAACCTCCCTGTTCAGTATAAAAATAGTTAAATAAAATACCATATTTTGCTGTCTCTATTTAACTATACCACTAATCATACAAAATGTAAAGTTCCAAACGAAAAAACTGCAACAAAAATGTCAAAAAGTACAATATCTTGTTCATAATTTGTGCAAAAAAACAAGTTCACGAAAGACCCCGTTTTTTCAAATATTCCTCTATATCCTCGGGCAGCTCGGTTATCGGCTGATCCTGTATATTTCGTCCCTGCTCGCTCAGCTTGTCGGGTATACTTCTGAACTCCCTGAGTGTCGCCATAAGCTTTTGCGTGCATATTCCCGCACTTGCGCTGTCGCCTGAATTGAAGTACATCTGCTCGGCAACAGCCAGCGTTCTGATGTAATCGAAGTACTCCTCTGCGACCAGCGGCGCGTTGCTGATCGCCTTGTCCTTGTACTTCATCATCTCCTGCACATTACCCTCCGAGAAAGCGTGCGCGGCTTTTGCAGAATAGGCTACCGTAACAAATCGGTTCTGCGCGATAATGCTGTCAGCCATTTTGTCAGCAGCCGCAGAGTCCTCTTCATTCATCAGCATACGGATATTGACCTGCGTGTTCCACGGGTACAGCGCGTGCGATAATCTGTCAAGCTCAAATGCTTCCGCCCCCAGCGGCACAGCCATATAAACCGCCGCACAGCCAAGCGCGCATATCCCCGCCCTGCTGACCTTCTGACTTTTGACGATGGAGCGCTTACCTTTGTCAATATCAAGCAGCAGCACAAACATCATCAGTACCGCAGTAAACTGAAAGTCCATATCCATCAGGCTGTGCAGTCCCATAACGCCTATCAGCAGCCTTTTGCGAACACCTGCGCCCTTTTTGAAGAATGACCTCGCAGCCGCAGCGGTTATAAGTATCGCAGGTATCCAGCCTGCATCCAGCGCAAGCTGCAAAAGATCGTTATGCACATACCTTACCGAGTATAGTCCCGTCTGCACGCTCTGCTGCAAATAATAAAAGCCAAGGAATCCCGTACCCATCGGGTTTTTCGCCGCTATCGGCAGAGCATCGCGATAGTAAAGCAGTCTGCCCTGAAAGGTGCTGCGCTTAAAGGATATAGATAAAAATCTGCCTATGTTCGTGACATTTCCCGTGATAAGCGCAATAACGATCGCGATCGCTGCCGCAGCGCAGAATACGCACAAAAGTGTGATCCTGATAGTTTTATTCTTCGATGTAAAAACCAGTACAGCTACCGCCGCGGCCATTATAACAAAAACAGTTCGGCTGCCCGAAAGAATTATCCCGCCGATAAAAACAGGAATACACGCGAGGTCGAACTTGTCTGTCTTTTCCTTTGTTGCCGTGATTATCAGCGCCGCAAGAGTTATAAGCGCGTAGGTGTTTGAGTACATCAAAAATCCCGAAAGTCTGCCTGCCGGCGCGAAGATACTATTGCTTGGAGAAAACATCATCACCGCGCCCGAAACCGCCGTCATCACGAGCGCTGCAAGCGGAACAGCCTCAAGCAGCTTGTCCGCGCTGTGCTTTTGCTGCATAACAGCCACCATGAATAAAAATGCAGGCAATACTTTAAGCACTCCCGTTGCCGCCATACCCATATCTATCGCCCAGAACACGCTGCAAAAATAAAACAGCGGGATACTCACCACAGCCGCCGTCTGAAAGCTGCTTATGTACACAAGCTTTTTGTTCCTGCGCGCCGTGACCACGATATAAACACACAGCACCGCGCTTGCAATACAGCTTAAAAACTCGAAAAACAGCCCCACGCACATCAGGCAGACAGCAAGCATCCAGCCGAGCGCTCCTGTTTTCGATGTAAAATATGTCTTTAACCTGTCCATATCATTCATCCTTACGTTAATTGCTTTTGATATTATACAATAATAATAAGGCACTGTCAATATCATACAGGCACAGCCCAATATCATCGGCGAGCACCCGACAAATCGGCAAAAGCACGCACTTGCAAAAGCAGCGTCAATGTGTTATACTGTTCAAAACGCGGCAGCAAACGCCGTATTCAAAGAAAGGCAAGCAAAATGAACGCTGTATTTGTAATCCTGAACTCCATTGCCGCGCACTTTGACGGCGCAAATGACGGACTTGTTTCCGAGTCTTCATTCAAGTGGGGAGAAAAATACACGTTCCTCACCACAAGCACAGACCGCGGTATCTCACACGGCGATGTTATCGACCTAAACCGTGAAAACATCAAGGATTTTGACGTGCGCGAGTTTTACGATCAGCTCGTGTCCGACCTGCGCGAAAGAGGTCTTTAAAACTGCAAAAGCTGCCCGGAATTATCGGGCAGTTTTTTTGATCCTGCGCACAAAGTTTTAGCTTTATTTAAAGTCAGCAGGTTATAATTCTTTCAGGCTCGGAAAATATCCGGGCATTGACTTCATACACAAAAGGACTTTGCAGAAAGGAGGACAGCACGCCCGATAAAACGGGAAAAGTCCGCACCAAAACGAAAGGACAGTGATAACAATGAAAGCATCAAAAAAAGCACTTGCAGGCATTTGTGCATTGGTTATGGCAGCGACCTCGCTCACAGCGTTCGGGGTCAGTGCCGCTGACGAGTCTGCGCAGACCGCGGTAACACAGTCGGAGCAGGCACAGGAAAAGACCGTTTCCACAAAAGCAGGCAAGGTCACCGCAGTAAACGGCACTACTCTGACAGTCGCTATGGGCGAGTTTACCGCCAAGCAGACTGATGCACAGTCAGGCAGCGACACCTCCGCCGCTGCGAAAAAGCAGCGCACAAAGAAGAAACACCGCAGCACAGACGAGCAGACGGATACCGCATCAAAGTCGGCAGCCGATCAAAGCAGCGCAGAAAAGCAGCAGAATGATACGCAGTCTGCCGACGGTCAAAAAGCTTCAAAGCGTGCAGCAAAGCGCTTTGGCAAGGGCAAGCACGGCGCGCAGTTCACCGAGAACGGCACCAGCCAGACCATTGAGCTTACAAGTGATGTTACGCTTAAAAAGCACGGCAAGACCATTACCGCCGCCGACATCAGCGAGGGCGATATTCTCAAGCTCAAGTATGACCAGAACAATAAGCTTGTTGAGGTAAAGGTATCAACAAAGCATAAGCGCAGAAGTTCATCCGAGAAAAATGCCGCAAAGCAAACCGATAGCAGCTCCGCAGCATCAGCTGATGTTCAGTCCTCGGCGACCCCGCGATAACTTCACAAAACCTGACTACACAAAACTTTCCCTGCCCGATCATTGTCTTCGGGCAGGTTTTTTGCACAAAAAACACCAACTGTACGTTTTATTGTACAGTCGGTGTCTTGTTCATATCATCTCATTCAGTTTCAGCCGCATTACTGCTCGTCATCATCGTCTCTTTTTCTGACAACAGCCATTGTGCCCGCAGCTATCAGAAGCACAGCTACCGTAACGGTATTGCCAACGTGACCCGTAGCAGGCGGTACATCAGCAACCGCCTTTACCGGCTCGATCTTCGGCTCTTGCTTATCAGTCTTATCAACAGGCTTTTCCTGCTCATCAACCTTTGGTGTTATGCCGTAGAACTTGTTGATGCACTCTTCAAGCTTTGCAAAATCATAGAAGTTTGAATAATCCTTTGTGCCGTCAGCAGTCTTTGTAACAAGGTCAAAATCGACCGCTGCACCACTGTCAACATCGGTCTGGTCAGCGCGGATCATAGTATAGATACCCGAGGTCGCATAGAATGTCGCATCAGGATAATAGTGCTTGCTGAGCATACAAGTTCCGCCTCCTGATGTCTCGCCCAGGATAAGTATACCTCTGTCCTTTGCCATGCACGGCATCAGGTTTCCGCTTGAGAACGAGTTTTCCGATGTAAGTATCGCATAGTTGAAGTCGTAGTAAACGCTCTTATCATTATCATCAAACACACCGTTGAGGTCAAGATCCATCGTCCAGTCCTTGCTGAGAATACCGCCGCTGGCTGAATTGCGCATCTGTGTGGTTATAACGTTGCTGTTTTTCTGCTTGTTAGTGATGATAGTATTTATAAAATGCGAGATACACTCATCACCGCCGCCGTTTGTTGCGATGTCGATAACAAAATTCTTTATGCCGTTTTTGGAAGCGTAATCAAGCGCCCACACAAAATCTCTTACTACGGGGTGCTCAAAGTTGTCAAAGCGGAACAGCGCAGTCTCACCTTTGGTATAGAAAAATGTTTTATGCTCATCCCATTTCTTGATAAGCGTTGCACCCTTGAGCTTTTCTGTTCTTGCCTTTTCGACCAGAGCGACCTTATCCTCGCCGCCCATCTGCCTTTTTATCACTTTGGAAGCCTCGTCCGAGAACATCATTTCTGTCTGGAAATCTGTAAGCATTTTGCAGTTTTCATCTTCACCATAGAATTCCAGATCGGTGAGCATACCTGCACACAACACCGTATGTCCGCCGTCATCAAAAGCATCTGAAAGCAGCAGCATACCCATCTGGAAATCAACGCGCTTGTTTGACTTGAGCATCTGTTTTATTTCGGGATAATCGTCAAGAGCCTTGTCAAAGCCTTTTTCAGCAACGCTCTTTGCTATCGGAGCCTTCGGAGGCTTGCCGTAAAAATGATCCATCAAAAAGCAAAGCTCATTGTATGTGTAATCTATCATTGCCTGAGAGCGCTCTGTCTGCTCATAAATAGATGAACGGTCAAAGTATCCGTCCTCATCATGCTGTGCAGACAGTGTTTGTACAAAGTAAATACTGTTGTTTACATATTCAGCCGCATGGTATGTGCAGTCGAACATATCCGAAAGAGTCGTCAGCGGGAAATAAAGCTTTCCGTCATCGCCGATAAGGTCGATGCTGTACTTTGAGTAATCAAAGGTAACAGGCTTGTCATTGCTCAGCTTCGGCGCACCCTCTTTGATATAATCACCTGTATCCGCCTTTTCCACCTCAACGAGATTCATGCTCAGTCCTGCATCGTAATTGCTGATCGTGACAGTTTCCTTTGATGTATCCGCCACAAGTGTAGTCCCGTTTCCGCTGACGGTGTAAACATCACCGTCTGACGCTGTGGTGTAATCGACCGTGTAGAGCCTGTCAAGATAATCCTCAACGTTCACATACGGTACTTCAGGAAGATCTTTCAGGAAAAGGCACTGAAGCGTTTCGCTTTTATCCAGGCTGTACCTGTAAGCAGTAACGTCTTTTTTCTCGTAAGCGGGCTGTGTGTCTGCAAGTGCCGCAAACGGAAATACCGACACCGCAAAGACCGCAGCCGCTGCCGATGCGACTATACGTTTTCTTAAAGTCATATTTAATCCTCCATTTCGTTTTTTCCGCCGCACTCTTTGTTACGGCGCCGCACAATGGTATATTCCCATCATTACAATAATAACATATTTGTTTATAAAAAGTCAACTATTTCACACACAATTAAAAATACGTAAATCATTTAACAAAGAGCTGCATTCCGACCGCCCCGAACTGAAAAAACATATTGAAATTGTAAACGCTGTATGGTATAATCAAAACTGCAAACACAGAATATTCAGTACGAAAGCGAGGAATACATTTGAAAAACAAACGCCGCCTCAGATTGCAGATACTTTTGCTTGTGATGCTGTTTTTTATCATCGGAACAGTTATCGGTACTATCGCTATGTATTACAGTTCAAGGAACACCTATCTGCAAGCCAAAAATGATATGATCGAGCGCGACCTCAAGGTCGTGAGCGATTACTTTGATTTCCCCGAGGCAATGTCGTGGTTCTTTGATTACAGCAAGCTGCACAGTAAGGAAATATCCGCCATACAATTGGATTCTGACCATGGCCAGATTTTTGATATGTACAGCAAAGCAAGCAAAAGCGGCACTCCTGTCAAGGAAATTTTAGATGACCTCTCGGAAGAGGAGAAGCTCAAGTTTGCAAAAGCAATATATGACAGCATCAAAATAACGTTTGACAGCCAGACAGGTATCTTCAAATACGGAGGTATGATGTGCATAGATATCCGCGAAGAAGACCGCGGCTTTGTTTACTACGAGGCTGCCAGACAAATGGGCGATGATAACAGCATCCTCGGAGAGAAATGGGAGCTTGACCTTGACTCGCACCCTGCTATAAAGGAAATACTTGACGGCGACTGCGACACCTACGCATTTGAAGTTGCCCCTGCGGAATGGGACAGCGGCGGCAACAACTACATAGGCTATATGCCGCTTGTCTATGACGGAGAAACAAAAGCCGTTTTAGCTATCAACTATAACTGGGACTCCTTCCATTCACAGCTTATCGAGCATATCTGGTTGATCGCAGGGCTTATGCTCGGCGCAATGGTCATCTGCTGCATAATACTGATGATACTTGTCAACCGCATCGCCATCAAGCCCCTTTCAAACGTCCAGCTCACAGTCAGGGAGTATATGAAGAACAAGGACAGCGACAGCGCACAGGAGCATCTGAAAAAAATAAAGACACACAATGAAATAGGCGTGCTTGCAGGTGATGTCGGCGCACTCGTGAAAGAGATCACCTCGTACACAGAAGCTATCAAGACACTCACCACAGAAGTTATGGAAGCACTCGCGCGCACGATCGACGCAAAGGACAAATACACCAACGGCCATTCTCTGCGCGTGGCGATGTATTCTATGATGATCGCACAGGAGCTCGGTATGTCAAAGCAGCAGCAGCTCGATATCTATTATATGGGGCTCTTGCACGATATCGGCAAGATAGGCATACCCAATGCGATAATCAATAAAACCACCAAGCTTACCGACGAAGAATATGATCTGATCAAAAAGCACCCTATACTCGGATATGAGATACTGTCGCAGATACAAAGTATGCCAGATCTTTCGATAGGCGCACGCTATCACCATGAGCGCGTAGACGGCAAAGGCTACCCCGACGGATTATCAGGCTACGATATACCGTATACTGCAAGGATAATCGCCGTAGCCGACAGCTACGATTCAATGACCTCAAACCGCAGCTACAGAAAATATCTTCCGCAGGAGGTCGCACGCAGCGAGATCGCGAACAATATCGGTACACAGTTTGACTTAGCAGCTGCAACAGCAATGCTCAGCATTATCGACAAGGATGTACACTATCAGCTCCACGAATAAATATTACATAACCAAACCACCCTGCCCGAGTAATATCGAGCAGGGTGGTCATCATTTTATTGCCATTTAAAAGCTTACGGCTTCCACTCACTATGTGAATCACAGTTTCTCTTGTCGACCGCTCTTGTATTACCTACATGGATCTGTATGCTGGCATTTCTGCAAAGGCCGCGTAACTCAACATCGATCGTTTCCCAGTCGGTGTTGTGCGTATCTGTCCAGAAAACACCGCTGTACGGGAAATCCGTACCCCAGGTGATATCAAAGCTGAATGCAAAATTCACAAACGTTCCATCGAATGTGATCTCGTTATCCAATGAAGATTCTCCGTGTACTGATTCATTATCAATGATCTGCTCCCAGCCGCCGAGAATAAAGTTGCCGTCCTTGTCAACTCCCAGCGCCCTGCGTCCGTAGAGATTTATGTGTTTAGCATGATAAAGACCACTGTTGGTGATGTTTATTGACTTCTTTGTTCCGCAAAGGCTCCAGTACTGATCCTTTCTTGCGTTGTATCTGGCAGCTGCGATCGCATCCTCGTCAATAGTTTCATAGTATTTGCTGTCATAGTCAAGTACCGAATCATCAGCCGATGCCGAAATTGCAGCTGCGGTGCTCATCATCATAACTCCTGCAAGTGCTGCGGTAAGTGCCCTTTTTGCTTTCTTTGATGTCTTTTTCATAGTAATGTCTCCTTTTGATTTTTTCTCTCCCGCTTGGGAGGCTTTTTGTTTTCCTTGCTGTGATTATAGGATAGCATATAACTTAAACGTTTTCAATATTCAGATCTGTCTGTTTTTGTAGTTTAAACTACACATCGCCCGCGAAGTGTTGTCTAAACTACAAACTGCTCCATTATTGTCATGTACCGCATAAAAAAATCTTTTTAAAACATAGATCTTTGCAAGGCTCTTGAGCTTAAAAAGCAGACGCTCACCGCATGGACGAGAATACTTCACGGCCATGGTGAGATAGATGTGAAAAAGTACAACCGTGTGCTTGTGCTGATAGATAAGCTCACAACCCGAAAAAGCCTTTTTTTACTTTGCCCTTGCAAAATCCAAAATTTAGTGCTATAATAAGCTAAAGGCTGAACCGAAAAGAAAGGCTGGATATTATGAAAAAGAGATTTTTAGCGGCGCTGCTTGCGCTGGCTGTGGCGGCGGCTTGCCTGACTGGCTGCGGCGGCGAAAACAAGACCGAGGATAAAAAAGAGGGCACGACTACTCAGGCGACCACCACGACCGAAGGAACCACCACGACCGGAGAAACAACCACGACAACCGCCGAAACGACCACTGCAGAAAAGACCACAACGACTGCAAGCGAAACGACAACTACCACAGCTAAAGCGCCGAAGCAGGGGTACTACGAGTACGATGTGGCAGGAGTCAAAATTAAGCTGAGAACGCATATTGAGGATTATATCAGCCAGGACGATAGAGGAAACTGGGAGATTAATCTAAAAGGCATAGCCGAGAGTTTAGGCTTCCATAATAACACTCACGTCGAGTTATATAAGCAGGTAATTTTCACAGATGATCGCGAAAGATCAATTTATCTCGATGAAGAAAAGTATATGAACTATTACCGAATAGTCAGAAGCGACGGCAATGGGTGTAAGGTCAGCTTTGCCAGATATGATATTGACGACAATAACATTACATCATACTGGATTACTAATGGTGCCGACAATGCGTATTACAAAATTAATTTTCAGCAAATAGTCATTTTTACGGCTCTGCTAGAAAATGTCCGCTTCGCCTCAAATGAGGACTGGATGGCCCAAGCTGGATTTCCTACGACTTCTGCAGGCCCTTCCTATTATTTTGTCAATGCATAATACCATTAAAGCCGCCCGTACGGGTGGTTTTGCTATCCGATCGAATGTTTTTGCTAATTGTCCAAATTTACGTACACTTCCCTTTCAAAAATCAAAAAATTCCCTTTGATATTTTCACACGCAGTGCAAAAGATCCCAAACCCGGATCATAACGAGTTTGGGATCTCTGTTTTTATAGTATTTTCTCCAATATCTCACGAATATCCCCATTGATAAGAACGCTCTGCTCCGCTATCTCATCAGGCGCATACGCTTCACCGAAATTAAGACAGGCATAGACCGCTTTCGGATTTGCATAGGTCATCTTCCAGAACGGATACTTGATGATAACAGGCGTGTTCATGCCCACACCAAGCTCCAAAAACAGGATATGCAGTCCTTCGTGACGGCGCAGAAATTCGTCATAACGCTCTGCCGCTTTGTGCCAGCCATCGTCCTCTACGAATGTATCATCTGCCCTGAGGTTCATGCTCATGGGCTTTCCGCAGACAGGACACTTCGGAACAAGCTCGGACGGAACACGCATATCTTTCTGCTGCTCAAACATCGCCCTGACCGTTTCCTCGTTGTCATAGGTCTTTTGGTGACAAGGCTCACTGCACTGCCAAAGCCCGTAATCGCCCTGGGTATAGAACAGGCGGTGCTTGTCAAAGCCTGCCTTCTGGAACTGGTGATCGACATTTGTGGTGATAACGAAATAGTCCTTGCCTTTCATAAGCTCAAACAGCATCTTGTATGTGCCGTTATCCACGTCCATATAGCGGTTGATGAAAATGTAGCGTGACCAGTACGCCCACTGTTCCTGCGGTGTTTCAAATGGGTAGAAGCCGCCGGAATACATATCCCGAAAGCCATACTTGTCCACAAAATCAGAAAAGTATTTCTGCAAACGCTCTCCCGAATAAGTAAAGCCTGCGGCGGTGGAAAGTCCTGCACCCGCACCGATGACTATCGCATCAGCAGTCTGTATTTCTTTTTTCAGACGGTCAATTCCCGCCGAGTAATCTCTTGTAGATCTCATGATCGTCCTCCTTGAATACGTTGAAAATGACCTGTATATCGTGGCTCTTGCGAAACTCTCTTACTGTGCGGACTGCGATCTGTGCCGCCTTATCCTGCGGAAAACCGAACACACCTGTTGAGATACAGCAAAAAGCTACCGACTGTACATTATTTTGTACAGCTATATCAAGACAGCTTTTGTAGGAGCTTTCAAGCAGACGAGAGTGTTTCTCCGTAAGCCGTCCCTGCACAATGGGGCCCACCGTGTGTATCACATAGTCACATGGCATGTTGTAGGCTTTTGTGATCTTCGCCTTGCCCGTGGGTTCTTCATGCCCCTGCGCCTGCATGATCTGACCGCACTCATACCGCAGACGAACCCCTGCAAAAGTGTGTATGCAGTTGTCGATACAAGAGTGGCACGGCTGCCAGCACCCCGTCATTCCCGAATTTGCGGCATTGACGATAGCACCGCATTTCAGCGTGGTAATATCGCCTTTCCACAGATAAATGCCGTCCTCTATGGGCGACAGATCTGCAATATCCGTGATACCCTTGCTCTCGGTCAACTCCGTGAGATATTCGTCCTCTGCCTGCAAAAAATCCTCGTCTGCCTTGACAGCAGGGCGGATATTCACAAGGCTTCTGTAAAGGCGGAATTTATCCGCATCATTGTTTGGTATCTCTATCCCGTCAACATCCTTTCTCTCTGACAGCAGATAGTTTATCAGATAGTCAAGTTTCTCCATACGATCATCTCCTTACAACTGCCCCCACAGGACAGACCTCCGCACAGTTACCGCAGTGCAGACAGTTTTCCTGACGGATAACAGCTTTGCCGTTCAGCTCAATACAGCTCTGCGGACAGTCGTTCAGACATGAACCGCACCCGATGCAATCATCGGTCACAAAATATCCGCTTGCCCTGATCTGTGCACCGCCGAATGTGAAGCTGTCACGCTCGATAGGCTTCTTTGACAGGTCGAACCACTCTCCGCTGCCCTCATAGATCTGAAAAACTGTGAGCGCCTTGCGGCTTTCCTCGGTGGGATAGATCTCAAACATATAGGGATTGTTCTCAAACAGCAGAGGGAGCATATCAGAGCCTAACTCCCTGACCTTGCCACGGACAGAGATCGCCGTACAGCTCATGGTGTCCTCTCCCTTTTTTCCCGAAAATGCAAGATAGCCCCTGTCCTTTAACCGCTGATAGAAGTTCTTTCCCTTTGCGGTGAGAAAGTACAGTCCGTTCTCGTCTGCATACATCATGTCGATCACACAGGTCACGGGCAGACCGTCACCGTCCACCGTTGCCACAACGGTGGAGTGTATCTGTTTCACGATAAAATTCAGATAATCATGTGCTGTCATATGTCCTCCTATGAAAAGAGTGTGCCGATATTTTTCAGCACACTCTCCTCTTATTCCTCGTTGATCTCTTTGCGTGTGTCTGCGACCACCTGCGCAAGTGTGGTGCTTTTCAGCTCGTTTTCCAAAGCCGCCTGCGCCGCTTTAAGCCTGCCGTCCATAGCCTTGTGGATATTTCGTCCCACAGGACAATCTACATTTGGGTTCTCATGGAAATGGAACAGTCCCTCATCGTCTATGCAGTCAACCGCCTTGTAAATATCGTACAGCGTGATCTCATCAAGTGCTTTTGCAAGGTGTGCGCCGCCGCTTCCCTGACGAGTTTCCACGATCCCTGCATTGCGCAGCTGCCCGAGAACACCCCGGACTATCACCGCATTTACCCCCGTACTGCCCGACAGGAAATCGCTGGTCACTCTCATCTGTCCGTCAAAAACGTCGATACAGGTGAGGATATGCACCGCCACTGTGAATTTACTTGTTATCTGCATAGATATTCATCTCTCTTTACTCCCTTACCACGCTGATACGCTGCCCGATGTGATCGCCCTTTTCGATCTCGTCCACCATAGCAATAGCGTAATCCGCATAGCTGATAATGCTCTCGCCCTTGGAGTTGAGTTTCAGCTCCTCGCCTGCGAGAATGTACTTGCCGCTGCGTTCTCCGTCCGCCTGAAAATCTCCTGCCGGGCTGATGTAAGTCCACTTTACGTCATTTCTCTGACGGAGTTCGCCAAGCGCCTTTGCCATAGCACAAGCCAGCGGCTTGAACACTTCGGGGAAATCTGCACCGTCAGAAACGCAGGCGGTATGCTCTGCGTTCACATACAGGCTGCCTGCGCCGCCGACAACGAGAAGTCTTGTGTCAGTTCCCGAAAGAATGTCGCACAGGTGAGCAAGTGACGTGGAGTGCTGCGGAAGTGTTTCGGGTGTCCATGCGCCGAATGCGTCCACAACTGCATCAAAGTCTGCAAGGTCTGCTGCGGTCAGATCGAACAGATCCTTCACGATAACATTCTGAGCAGCGGACTTGTTGTCGCCCTTGACAACTGCCGTAACGTCAAATCCTCTGTTTACTGCCTCTTTCACGATAAGCTGACCTGCCTTGCCGTTTGCACAAACTACTGCGATTTTCATAATATGTACCTCCTAAATTATAACCACGACTTATGTCCCCCGCCTCTTAGGCGGCGGTCATCTTAGTCTTTCGGTGGTGGGAATGAATCCCCCACCGAAACCCTAAGCGGCTAACGCCCGGTCGTGCTTGAATGACGGGGCGATGCCCCTTATTGAACATAAAATTTGGTTGCTGTAAAGTTGTAACCAATTTTGTTTCAACTTTCTGACTTCAGTATATCATGCATATTTAAAGTTGTCAATAGTATCATTACAACTTTGGAGAATTGCATAAAATTCAAGTATAGTTATGCGCTTAATTAACAAAACTTATTGCGTAAAAGGGGTGTTTGATATAGAAGGATCAAAAAAACACCCTGCCCGACTTCAAATCGGACAAGGTGTTGTATTTTAATACATCAGCAAGCGTGCATCACAGCATCGGTTTTACGTTAAACAAGTGGTTGTAATAAAAATCAGTTATCTGCTTGACTGATTCCTCGCAGTCATTTCGCACCCACTGCATCGATACATTGAACAAGCTCCCCATGAAATAATAGGGTGAATACTTTGAAACAATAAAACCGTTTTGTTCGTAATTTCTGACCATTGCCGTGTTCATAAATTCAAGGTACATAAACTCAAGATGCGCCGAGATAAGCAGCTTAACTATCTCCTTGTTGTCCTTGAGCGCAGAAAATACGCTGAATATCACCTCGTAGAAATCCTCCGCGCCCGTTATCCGGATATTTTTCATGTCCTGAAAGACTGCATTGTTTTTCTCAAAATAAGACTTGATCATGTCCTCCTTTGACTGAAAGTGACGGTAAAGCGTAGCACGACCATAACCCGCCGTGTTCGCCACCTCGCTCATAGTAATACTCTGATAATCCTTTTGCGCCATAAGTTCAAACAAAGCATCTATAAGGCTCTGCTTTGTGCGCTCGATCTCCTCTGCTGTTCTCATTGCTTCCTCCTATGCGATACAGAATATGCCGTAATGTCTCAAAAAGCGTGAAATAATTGACTTGTGAAATACATTGTGATATAATCCAAATATAAGATACGAGTGTCTCGCATTCATCATACACCACTATAAAACAAATGTCAAGAATGATTTAAGGAGGTTTCGTTATGAGTAAAGAAAGCATCGCACAGGAAGCAAGAAACATCGCACAGAAGTATCAGAAAAAGCCCGAATCGGTCAATAAGATCGAGCTGCTGCGCAAGCTGGACCGCAGCGTTACCTCAATACCGTCCTTTATCAGCCTGACTGTTGGGATCATCGGTATCCTCATATTTGGTGTGGGTATGTGCTGCTGGCTCGTGTGGACCGACCTTTTTGCACTCGGTGTAGTCCTTGGCATAGTCGGTGCAGCAGTCTGCATTGTGAACTATCCCGTGTATTCAAAGATGGTCGCCGCTAAAAAGGAAGAGCTTACACCGCAGATCATTCAGCTTTCAAACGAGATAGCACAGCAAAACAGCTAAACCGAGGATAACATTGAAAACGATCTTCTCCAAGATATTCAAGCCGCCTGTCAGAGTGGTGCTCGTCACCGATCTGATAGCAATACCTCTCACAGTTATTGCGCTTGTGTTTCTATCTCCCACAAACCCTATATCACTTATCGCATATCTGCTTTCGACCTATGCACTTGTCATAACCATTATCGGCTTAAAGCGTTTCTGCCGGCGTCTGAAGCAGCTTGTCAATGGCGACGAGATCAGATCCATAGTCCGTTTCAGACAGCTGATGAACAGGCATAAGCTGACCGCAATGTATCTGGACAGCAAGGATTTCAGAGCTGAGCTCTCGCTGTATTTCGGACTTGCTTTCAATCTGTTGTTTGCGACCTTTAAAGCAGCCAGCGGGATACACGATAGATCTGCCTGGCTCATCTCCATAGGATTTTACTATTTTGTCTTTGCAGCCGCAAGATTTATGCTCACACAAAACTACCGCAGGCAAAAGACAGATGAGCGCACGAACAATAAGCTGTATGAGTACCGAACCTACCGCAGATGCGGGATCATGATGATGCTGCTCAACCTGACGATAGGCGGAATGTCCGTGCAGATGATATGGCAAAACGAGGTGACAAGCTATTCAAAAGCAGCCGTTATAATCTCCGCAGCTTACACATTTTATTGCTTTATCAGCGGAATAAAAAATGTGGTGTCCTTCCGCAAAAGCGACAATGCGATACTGCGGGCGACAAAGGATCTGACAATGAGCGGTGCTGTGATGTCAATGTTTTCATTGCAAAACTCAATGCTGCATACCTTTGGCGGCGATGATGATGTAAGGTTCAGACTGATAATGAACACCGTCACAGGCGGCTTCGTCCTTGTGATCGTCCTCGCCATCGCATCTTTTATGATAATAAACGGCACAAAAAAGATCCGACAGATCGAAAACAGATCACTGTAGATCTTTACAAAAACCCACCCTGCCCGACTGATCGGACAGGGTGTTGTCGTTGGGTATATGAGATTCAAGCCGTCAGCTTTTTGCTGTCTGCTTTTCAAGATAGGTCAGGATATGTGACATTGCATCTTCAAAGGGCTGGTCGAAGAATTCGTGTCCGCCGTTTGGGACCATATTCCCTGTGTTTTGTATGTGTGCATGGCTGCTTCTCCTTCCCCCTGCGAAGATCCGCTGTTGCTGCTGTCCGAACTGCCGCACGATGTAAAAAGGCACAGTATCAAGCACGGTATCGCAAAATGCTTTTGAGCTTTAAAGCCGGCATATTCAAAACAAACAACCGAAAAGAAACAAAAACCAATCTCACCGCATGAACATCAATTCAAGCGTGGTATCTTCGTATATGCGTCAAACAACAACTTTGTCGGCGGGCACAATGACCACGATCTAAGTTTCCGCCACGAAAGCAGCGTGCAAACGCCGCCACAGGCAAGTTCACAGCATAAAAAGCGGAGCACCAGCTATACAATTTTCAGTACAGTTGGTGCTTGCTTTTAGTATTACATTTTTGAAAGAAGCTCTTTGCGTTTTGCTTCAAATTCATATTGTGAAATAAGCCCTTGATCAAGTAGTTCTTTAAGCTCCTTGATTTTTTGTGCCGAACCACCGCCTGATGCATTATTAACGACCGCAGAAATGAGATTTTTGTTGTCATTTCTGATACTTTTCTTGTATTCCTCTATTTTAGTCGTAACTGCATCTCTGAACTCCTCTGCGTTTTGCACCCATGGAAACTTAATTACACCAGATACAGAACGTATCATAAGAGTCTTGCCGCCTTCAAGCTTGTCCATAATGCCATTGTGAATATAAATACTGTCGATCTTATCTATCGGGAGATTCAACTCTGAATTAGACGATAACTTTTTTCTTGCTCCACTAATGCCTGTTTCCGTTAGTCTTAAAGAACTCTTCTTGGCAGCTCGAATATCACATAGTGTTATAAATATAGCAGGAAATAATAAAATGATTGAAATTGTAACTATGATTCTCAGCATGGAGTTACCACTGGCAATTAAAGCATCTTTAAAAACAATAATAGCAAATAAATCAATCAGAGCCATAATAATAAAGAAAAAGAACCTTGTAACCCTTATATCCGCTTTGCAAATCGTTTTATCCATGCCGACTCCTCCTTTTTTATGATTATATCACATAAAATGACTTGTGTCAATAGCGTGCTGCTATTTTCACAAGGTTTACTATGTCATCGTTTCACATTATCCTAATACATAGAGACCTGCAAATAAAAGTCAAGCCTGAAAATGAATGATTTACAGTATTTTAACAACTCGAGGAAAAGGCACGACAAAAAGACCGCAATGAATGATTTTTCAAAGCAGTCGTTCGCTTAATATAG
>Ga0256404_1002916_pt1 | contig 36283 bp, 36 predicted proteins | sample RumenRJG_01DNA_FD_185990 | JGI IMG/M metagenome (GOLD analysis project Ga0256404, IMG submission 185990) | Bovine rumen microbial communities from Lethbridge, Alberta, Canada - RJG_01 | ecosystem: Host-associated > Mammals > Digestive system > Stomach > Rumen | place: Canada: Alberta | collected... | reverse complement strand
ACGATCGGGATCTGTCTCGGTTCACCATTTCCCGGTCTGTATCCGCCCTGCACGCACTTGGTATCTATAGAATTTTTCATTATCTTTTCCTCTCCTTCCAATTTGGATGAAAAAATTACCGCCGGCAGCTAAGCCGGCAATATGTATTTTACCACAAAGCGGCAGTTGATACATGGATTAAAAAACTTCATCAGTTAATCAGGCTTCAAACCAGAAGTGAGACCAGTGGCATAGTGAATATTGACAGAACGGTTGTCAGTGCCACGCATGGAGCGACGTTCTCCGGGTGATTGTCATATTCTTCAGCAAGCATTACATTCATGCTTCCGACAGGAACCGATATCATGACAGAGCATATTTCAAGAATCAGCCTGTCCGTGTGAAGGCACTTTAAGACCAGAATAAAAGCTGCCGGGATCAGGATCATTCTGACAAGCGAGAATATCAGATTTCTCAGATTTGAAAAAAGCGATCTTATATTTACACCGACAAGCGAAATTCCGATGATTATCATACTTAGCGGCGATGTAATCGATCCAAGTGCGTACATAGAACGGGACAAAACGTCAGGCAATCTGATTCTAATCAGAAACAGGACTATTGAAATAAAACAGGCGATCACACCACTATTTAAAAAAGCTGATTTTATTGAGATTTTTCCGTCCTTTTCTCCTCCGATCAAACGAACACCATATGTATAGATCAAAAGGTTATATGGAAGCAGAAAAACTGATGAGAGAAAGAGCGCCTTATTTCCGTAAGCGTTCTGTATCACAGGAAGCCCTATGAATCCCACATTTCCGAAGACGATCATAGCTGAATATATGCTTTTTAAATCGTCATTTCCGGTTTCATCAGAATCGCCTTTTATTTTTATAATAAGTGATGCCATAGGATTTCCGATACCTATCAGAAAAATAAGCATTATAAAGCTGATCAGAAATACAATTCCTATCTCCATCAGCGTCACACCTTCCGGCTTCTTCGCGACTGCAGATATTATCATTGCCGGATTTGCAATATTAAGAACGAGCGATGACATATCCGCATTGGACTCCTTCTTTACAATGCCGACCCTGGCCGCCATGTATCCCATACACATAATGATTAGAAGTATCATCATCTGTCGAAAAAGCACCATTCCCGAAATCTCCTTTCATGTCTTTTCCATATCATAAATTACTGAAAAATCGTAATAATAAAAGCGCTTTTTTCTGAATTTTTTCAAAAAAAAGCGCCGTTGCCGTTATGCTTATTAATCATACGGGTGTGAAAATTTCCTCAGCCACCCGGTAATCATGATAGATTTCAAAGCAATATATGTCAAGTAATGATGTGGGTGTCAAAAGTACCTTTTGACACTGTAATCAAGTAATAAAAAAGAATGTACTCAGCTGATGGTCATCGCCAGCTTCCTTCCCAGAAGCACACCGGCAAGACAGCATATTACACTTAGCAGCATATAGGCTGATCCCATGATATATTTTTTATTATGGAGCAAAGTATATGATTCCAGCGAAAACGTAGAAAAAGTTGTGAATCCTCCGCATACTCCGGTCTTCCAGAACAAGACCTCATGTGGATTAACTTTCTTCCTGCTCTCCGTCATCCCGCTGATAAATCCGATAAGAAAAGCTCCCAGAATATTTGTAACAAAAGTCAGCGCAGGAAATTCTGTCCTCACCGGCAGCAAACTTACCGCATATCTTCCCATGGCTCCGGCTGCACCGCCGAGAGCTACAAAAATGAAATTCAATGGCAAAATAATTATATCCCTTCTTTATAATCTTAACGGTGTCTGCTTGATGATGGCAGGATACCCGGCACTCCCCTCAGATTCCCGCCTCCAGCACCAGCGGCGCATGATCCTGTCTCGGTCCGGAATCCAGCATTTCAGACCGCTTCACCTTATCTTTTATCCGGTCACTGACCAGAAAATAATCAATTCTCCATCCGGAATTATTTATTTTAGAAGTCTTGATCCGCTGAGCCCACCAGGAATAGACTGATGTGACATCTCCGTGGATGAAGCGGAATGTATCGACAAAACCTTTATCCAGAAGATTTGAAAAACCTTCCCGCTCCTCATCCGTAAATCCCGCAGAAAAGTGATTATTTTCAGGATGGGCAAGGTCTATCTCCTCATGAGCACAATTAAAATCACCGCAGGCTATTACCGGCTTCTCCTTATCCAGAGCTGAAAGATAATCAGCAAAAAGTCTGTCCCAGTCCTGTCTCTCCGGCAGACGCAAAAGCTCTCCTCCAGCATTCGGAGTATAGACTGTCACAAAATAATAATCCCCGAAATCCGCCGTCAGTATCCTGCCCTCATAGTCCATTGTATCCGGCGCTTCAATCTTTGGAGCAGTAAGCTTTGCCTCCATGCCCTCTCTTATTAAAAACATAGTCCCGGCATAACCTTTTCTGGCAGGAGGTCTTGAGGAAACCCATTCCACATGATATCCGGGGAAAAATATGGTCAGGGCATCCTGCTGCTTTTTTTTCATACCGGACTCCGGCAGCTTTGTCTCCTGGAAAGCTATGATATCCGGGTTCTCTCCGGCAATCGTAGAAAGCACCCGTCTGGACAGCTCCGCCCTCGGAGAAGCTGATGTCAGAGCCGCATTTAGTGAATCTATATTCCATGATATGATCTTCATTTTAACTCCTGCCTTTCTCATTTATGATTACGCGCGGTGGCAGACTTTTGACAAGGTAATCATATTATACTAATTTAATACACTGTTCGCTTTGGATTCACCGTATTTTTCAAATTCTGTTAACAGTGCCTGTCACCAGATATCTATTACAACTCCCTTTTTACAAAAGTGTTTTTATATGTACAAACTTGAAGTTGTCTATTTCTTTTTCTTTGGTTCTGGAAGCTCATCATACATAGCATCCAAAAGTTTATTTAAAAATTCTCTATTATCAACTTCATCCACCAAAAGCATTTCTTTTGCCCCTTCATAAGGGATTTCCAACGAACCATCTGGCATCATTTCTTTTGCTGCTTTGACATTCTTCACAAGAAAGCGATCATCATAAATGCCGCCAACAATCTTCCCCTTATAATAAACGATATACTCCCCCATCATTGCTTTACATGATATATCATCCAAATCTGAAAGTTGTTCTAAAATAAAATCTAAGTATTCTTTGCTTGATGCCACATCAATCTCCTCTGCAAAATTGAATTATCTTCTGATACCATTTTCATCAAAAGTTTTCTTAAGAGCTCTTTCCACAAACACAATTGAACCCAATATAGCCACAAGCTGTATTCCTTCAACAATAAGTGTCATATATCCAATTGCATTTTCACTCGAATGTAAAAAAGGTATCTGAATAATAATTGTCGGAATTAATAACAACAATCCGAGTTTAAGCCACAACTTACCGCAATAATCATGTGCAAACTTCCATGTATCCATATTTTTTCTAGACATAGTTGTTCTGTATCCAATAATTCCATTAATCTCTTTTGGCGGATATTTGGACATAAAGAATCCACATATCAACATGACAATCGGAATTAATAAGTTACAGATAAACATCATAATATAAAACCACATATTTATTCTCCTTTGCCCAACAAATTGCGATTTGAATTATTCTATTATGAGCAACACAAATGTAAAAAGGGTGTATTACAATAAGATATCCTTCAGTTTGTTTTTGAGAAGTTCTTTCCTCTTAGCGACAAAGTCCAAGAATACCGGATAAGTGTATTCCATATCAGGAAGATAATGGATCTTTCTGTACTGAATTTTATCCGTTTCAGTAGCCTGCTCCGTGTTAAACCAAGTATCAAAATCGGTGTTAAGCTTCTCTTCATTCAGCTGTGCCGGAAGTAATTGCAAATTGCTGATATCGTTAACAGTGTCAATATATTCATCCAATTTTTCTTCAGGAACACCCATCTTCCGCAGATATGACTTCCTGAATTTGCTCTTCGGATACATGTGATCTTCGTGAAATTTATTGCTGAAATCCAATGAAGGATATAGCAGCATAAGCGTAGAAAGAGTCTCGCTCTTACCATACTTCAGCTTAAGCAGGTATTCATCAATATCATCTTCTGTAAACAGAATCGACTTATTCGTACCCTTGAACCTATCAATAATCTGTGATATAGGAAAGTCTCCTGTTCCGTTATCTCGGATAATATCACGAATAGGTCTGATTACATTGTCAGGCTGTCCACTGAATGCTTTTTTCAGAAGAGCCATGATAAGCCATTTCTTTATCTTCGCCTTATTATCCCTCGTTGTTCCAGATTCAACAAAGTTTTCCGGCATACCAATTGTAAGAAGATAATACGCTATCGGAATCAGAGCATTGTTCGAACTTAATGTCTCCCCCGAATATCCAAACGAAGAAACAAGATTCACTGACTGCTTGATGGCGCGTTTAATGTTATCCCAATTCGCCTCTATCTTCATCATATTAGGCTTATTGAAATTATCTACCTTGAACGCAATATCCGTGAAATCTGTAAGCACCAGTGCCGTCTTAAGTACAAAATCCTTATTGATACGGAAACCGCCACCAATCGCATTTACTTCTTCGACGAATTCTGTGATTTCTTCCCTCGCATCATGATTCTCCCACTGCGCTGATGCTATTGAGAGCAGGAGATCTGAATATGTAAGAACGGTACCACCGCTATTTACACGGATGAAAATATTAAGAACCTTATCCAGCTCCACTGACTTTTCTTTATAATAACTGAGAGTCTTATCTGTATGGACAACATTATAAAGCTTCTGCAGCGTGTTATTGGCATGCATCGTCTGCTCTTTTGTGTATTCCCCTGCAAACGCAATATGATCCAAAACATACTGAGATGTCTCGCCAGGTTGAGTCATAGTCAGAATATCACCAACCTTATACCAGTACCCTTCCGTCATTCCCTTATACTCATCGTCTGTGAGGAATCGGAAATCATACTTATTAGACTCATCTTTGGCATCCTCCAGAAGGTTCAAATACAGATATCTTGTTGGGTATGCATTGTCATTCTTCTTCTGTTTATACTTAAGCCTGTAAGCATACGACCCCTTTAGTCCTATGTAGATTGATGTGAGGCGTTGCTGACCATCCAGAACGGCTGTAACACCATCAGATCCTTTCAAATCGACTTTCTTATTATGAGTTCCTGTCTTCTCATGATAGTTACGAAGGAATTCATAAAAATCATAATCTAACAGTCTTGACTTATCGATTTCCCAAAACAGAAATGCACCTATCGGATAATCCTGCATAAGGCTATCAAACAGAGTCTCTATCTGCTCTGTATCCCATACATATTCTCTCTGAATGGATGGAAGCACATACTTATTCGTGGAAATATCCTGCATCACTTCCGCTATGGTTAATGGAGTTTCGTATGCCATAAATCCAGCACCTACCTTTCATTTATTATCGAAATATCATTCCCTTAATGGGATTATACCCCAACATACCAAAAGGCTTCCACCGGCGTGTAAAATATGCCCGTAGAAGCCTCTTTATATCCTTTACGCCCTATTATGTGTTTAACTTTATAACTAACTCGGAATCTCTTATTCCTGCTCCTTCTCCGCATCCTTAATCTTGTAGTAATCCTCTACGTCTAAGCCAAGATCCACATGAGATTTCGACCTTGTAACTGTTTTACCCATGAGAACCACAGTCTCGACTGTGTTTTGTTTGAGCAACCGAATTGTATCACCCTCAGAGCCCTCATAAAACACCGGAAATCCTAAATGCAGCTGCTTTAAGATGCGTCCGTCTTCCTGTCTTTTAGGGTACAACTCAATCTCGTCAATGAAATCTCTCATGAACCTCTTCTTTTCGAGATCGGTCATCTTAAAGTACATTCTATCAAAACTCAGGAGAACTTTATAGAGCTCATCTGCAGTAATTTTCTCTCCATATGCTCCGCTAATCTTCTCTTCGATTTCAGCTATCGTGTCCTCCAGCTCTGATATCCGGTCGTACAGGATATCCAGTCTGTCGTGCATATCCTGATACTTTCTGTCATAGTGCTTGTCGTTTACATCCAGCCTGTCCAGCATCTCCGCCAGCTTTTTCTTCGCTCCCACGACCTGACGAAGCTGTTCCCTGACCTGATCCCTCTCGGCTTCCAGTGATGAGACATCCACCTTCTCGTCCATCTTCATCACCATGTAATCCTTGAACTGCGGATCCGCCACCATGTCCAGGATGATCTGCTCCACCTGACTGTTAAGCTCCACCTGACTCAGTACCAACCGGAAATCACAGAAATGCGTTTCGTCTATCTTTGTACGGTGCAGGCACTTATAATACCAGTCATCCTTGTACTCGCCGGACTTCTTGTTTTTTCGCCGTCTAACGGTTCCCACAAGACTCCGGCCGCAGATCGGACATTTAATGATACCCGTCAGAATATGCTCATGATCCATGCTGTGCGTCTTATTCCATTTGACGCCGGTATCTTTTCGCCTGAGCCTTGTCGCTTCCCAGAGATCCCAGTCAATGATCGCCTCGTGCATCCCGTCCACGACCATATAATCATCAGCCATGACTCTCTTATATTCATCCCTGCTGCCTTTAACCTTTTCGGTCTTATGCCTGCCGTATACAATCTTTCCGGTATAAACGGGATTATCAAGGATCTTCATGATAAAGCTTCTGGCAAAATAGTTCAGTTCTTTCTTCTTTACCTTCTTTTTTGTATATCCGTGCTGGTTCAGATAGTCACAGATCCTATCAGCTCCAAGACCTTCATGCGCAAACTTTGAAAATATGATCTTTACGATTTCCGCCTCTTCCGGATTGACGATAAGGGTGCTGTTCTTGGAATCCAGCGTGTACCCAAATGGAGCCTGTCCACCGTTCCATTTGCCCTCTCTGGCTTTCTGGCGACGTCCTTCCATCGTCTGTACCAGAATGTTTTCTCTTTCTATTTCGGCAACAGCGGACAGTACCGTAATAGTCAGCTTGCCGGAATCTTTGGAAGAATCAATCCCATCCTCTACGCAGATCAGGTTTACACCGAAATCCTGTATGTACTGAAGGGAATTGAGGACATCCGCCGCATTTCGTCCAAACCTTGAAAGCTTGAATACCAGGATGAAATCCACTCCGTCACGATCCTCAGCCACATCATTCAGCATCTGCGAAAACTCAGGTCTGCCGGTGATATTCTTACCGGACTTTCCCGCGTCGCAGTATTCCCTGACTATCTCAATGTCCTGGAAATCCGCGAACTTCGTCAGCCTCTCCCTCTGGGCTTCAAGGCTATAGCCCTCCACCTGCATTGAGGTGGATACCCTTATGTAGATATAACACTTCAGCTTTTTCTTCTTCATACTGCCGCCTCCATATACTCTGTGTCTTCTGTCAGCATCCTGAATGCCTTCAGCGCATCCATGATAGCCAGTTCCTTTTCAACCGGGCATACCGGCACGTGATTCTTGTTCTGTTCTGGCTTGTTGTAAGCAATCCCGACATCAATGCCGTATTTCCGTTTTATCTGAGCGATATATAACGATGAAACCTTCATTCCAGTATGCTCCAGTACATATGCCCTGATCTCGGCATAGGTCGCTTTCGCTTCCGCTACCGTCACCTGTACCTCGCTGCAATCCAGCACAAAGGCGATTTCATCATCGGGCTCACTCTCAGTTCCTATCAAAGTCTCGATTGTATCCGTCTCACCGTACCGAACAGGGAATCGGAAATGAATGCTTTTCAGTACCCTCCCGTCTTCCTGCTCTTCCGGATAAACCTCTATCCGTTCGATGAACTGACGATATAGCTCCCTTTGTTCCTCGGAAGTCAGTTTTTCATAGAATTTCCCGAAATTCTTCAGGAGCTTCTTTATCCCTTCAATGGAGCTGACGCCCTGCTTGGCTTCATTGCATTTCTTCTTTATCTTCTTAAGAGAAAGCTCCAAGGAATCTATCCTGTCATAGATATCATCCATTTCAGCCTGGATCCGCTCATATTCCGTATCGTAGTCATCAGACAAAACATCCAGATTATCAAGCTCCGCTCCGACGCGGTTCTTCTCATGTTCCTGATGATACAGATCCTTGCGGATTTCCTTCATCCGCTTCTCATAAGCCTCTACTGATTCATCACCGCCTGCAGCCATTGCCATTGCCTTTTCAAATGCCGGATGAGCAGCCAAATTACTGACTATCTCATATACCGCAGAATCGATCTTCGCCTGGTTATAAGTATGTTTAAACTCGCAGGTTCTTCCGGCAGACTTCCTGTAATAACGGCAAGAATAATAATGAATAGTCTTATAATGACCGCCGCGGTTCTTATTGACATGCTTGTTCTTCGTTGCGATAAGACCGTTTCCGCAGGCCGGACATTTGATCAGACCGGACAATAGGCTCACTCGATCAGGTTCATCCACCTTTTCCTGTCTTCCAGATGAAGCCTCCCGCTTTTCCCGTGCCTGCTGCCACAGAGCCCCATCTATGATTGCCTCATGGATCCCGTCAACCTCAACCGCATCTTTCGGATTTTTCCTTATGCCCTTGATATTTGTCCTGCGGAAGTAATTGATCTTTCCGTGATAAGTTGGATTATCAAGGACATTCACGATGAAGTCATATGTGAACGGCTTTACTTCGCCCTTGCTGATTCGGCTGTATCCGTTGTTGTTCAGCCAGATTGCAACTCCGTTCAGTGTTCCATCATCCTGTATATACCTGTCAAAGATCAACTTAACAATCTCCGCCTCTTCCGGTTCTACTACCAGTTCCTTATTTACACTGCGGTATCCATAAGGAGCAGGTCCACCCGGCCAGCCACCGTTAAGGATTTTCTGCATCTTACCGGCCATGAACTGGACATTGATGTTCTCACGTTCAATTTCCGCCACGGCAGACAGAATTGTCAGCGTCAGCTTTCCGCCCGGTGTAGAACTGTCAATGGCATCTTCCACGCAGATCAGATCCACCTCATAATCTTCCAGAAGCTGAAGGGACTTCAATATGTCCGCCGCATTCCGTCCGAACCTGGACAGCTTGAACACCAGCACAAAAGAGATATTGTCCTTCTCGCTGGATATATCATCCAGCATCTGCAGGAATGCAGGTCTTCCGACTATGCTCTTGCCGGATTTCCCTGCATCGCAGTATTCACCGGCTATTTCAAGATTCTTATAGTCCGCATACTCGCGGAGGCGTTCCTGTTGTGCCTCCAGGCTGTACCCTTCCGTCTGAGCTGCCGTAGAGACTCGCGTGTAGATATAGCATTTCTTCTTTCTCACCGTATCCCTCCCTTCGGTTGCTCATCGTCACACAGTACCCCTCGGAACTTCATTATGTCGGGCTTTGACTTGTCTGTCAGCGCTAAAAGCGCCGTTCGCAAAAAATTCGCAAACGGCGCTCCAGTCATTCCATATCATGATTGATTTTCTGATCTTCATTGGATTTTTGTCTCTCTTCCTCTTCGATTTCTTCCAGAACCTCTCTCCCATACTTTTCAATCGTTTCGGCAAGAAAATTTGCGCAGCGCTCCATATTGGCTTTAGCCTTCGGACTAAGCTCTTTAGGCTTAATTCCGTCCTTATATTCCAGGATAAACATACCTCAGACCTCCTTTGGCTTTTCTGAAGGTCAAGGTATGAGTTTGGGCTGTTTTCCGATTTTTGAGCAAAAAAAAATAACGGCCGGCAGAGAAATCAATCTCCACCGACCGAATAAGCCTTATCTATTTTTTCTTTGGAACCGGTAATTCTTCATACATCGCCTCTACCAGCTCACACAAGAACTCCCGGTTATCAACGTCATCCACCAGAATCATCTCTTTCGCCCCATCATAAGGAAGTTCCATTGATGCGTCCGGCATCAGCTTCACCGCTGCCGGAACAGGTTTAACAAGAAGCCTGTCATCATAGATGCCACCGAACACCCTGCCGCGATAGTAGAGGATGTATTCGCCCATCATCGCCCGGTAGCTGACTTCATCAATCCCCGACAGCTGCTCTAAAACAAAATCCAGATACTCTTTCGTCGATGCCATACCGCTTCCCTCCTATCCATTAACCAGCTTTAAGAACTTCTTATCGTTCATCTGCTCATTTGTAACATATTCCCCATCATGAAACAGGGCATAATTCGTGATCGGAGTCGGAGCATTTTGAGCTTCATCCCTGCTCTCTATATGGATCGCCCGGAATGGGATACCATTCTCTTCAGCCGTCTGCTCCAAGATCGGAACATACCTTGCATTGAACGGACATTGGCTCGTGTAATACAAAACATAGCCTTTCTCTTCTATATGAGGATGCTTAGCGCAATCTTTGAATCGTGGTGTGTCCGTCTTCCCTTCAACCGGCAAATACCAAAGCTGGATACCATTATCCGCTTCATCCGCAACGGCAAAGCCCTTGTACTTCAGAAACTTTGGATCAGCCAGAAATGGCTTTTTCTTAGCTGCACATAAAATACAAAGCCCCTTCTTGCCTTTTCCTTTACTATCCTCGATGCAGGCAGTAAGCAGATCTGTGGAATATCCATGCCCCTTGAAAGACCCGGACACCCACAAACAATCAATGTACATATACCCTTCCGCCTCTATCGGAACCCAGGCGTTTTCCGCCGGAATATATTCGATAAAACACTTGCCGCGTTCAACACTCTTCAGGAAAACAAGCCCTTCATTAAATCTGTCAGTCAGCCAGGCCTTCTTTGAAGATACCTGCACATCTTTATTATTGGAAATTGCACAGCAGATGTGTTCCTTTTCCAGATTATCCTTAGTTACCCTGATATACTCCATGTAAACAGCCTCCTTCTCTTTACAGATCAAATATACTCATCTGCGGATATTTGTCCGGCAGTTCCTGCATAAATCTGAAACATTCATCCGGAGTTGACAGGATTCCATTGTCCTTACAGATTCTCTGGAATAGTCCCATAAATTCTTTTGCATTCGGATTTGCAGTTCATATGCATTCCCATACCTTTTGATATACCGCTCTTTCATTCCCGGAAAATGCTTATCAAGTGCCGCATAATAATATTCGCGATCACCTTCACGAAGCGTCAGCCCCATGCCGAAATCGATAATGCCCTTCACGCCGACTCTTACACACTCATTCAGAATTGCTGTGATGTTATCCTCAGTATCATTGATAAAAGGCAGAATTGGCGTAAGCCAGGCAATCGTTGGAATGCCCTTCTTATGCATCTCTTCCAGCACTTCAATCCGGCGCTTTGTATTGCAGACATTTGGCTCCAATATTCGGCACAGATCATCATCGTAGGTTGTAAGTGTCATCTGCACCACGCATTTTGCAGAACTGTTAATCTTTGATAACAAGTCGATATCCCGGAGTATGCGGTCAGATTTTGTCTGAATTGCGACCCCGAAATCATTTTCCAGAATAATCTCCAAACATCGCCTTGTCAGCCTTAAATTTTCTTCACAGTGCATATACGGATCTGACATCGCGCCTGTTCCGATCATGCACTTTTTTCTTTTCGACTTCAACGCCTTTTCCAGAAGCTCCGGTGCATTCTGCTTCACCTCAATATCTTCAAAGGGATGCGTGAATTGATAACACTTGCTCCTACTGTCACAGTAAATGCAGCCGTGAGTGCATCCCCGGTAAATATTCATTCCATAGTATCCGCCGCTGCCGGTCAGAATCCCTTTTGCATCTACAAAATGCATTTGTCAGCTCCCCTTTACTTTAATCGGATGCCTGATCACGGTTTTCAGTTTCTCAGGAGCAACCTTCCTGGCATCACTCAGATAAATCTCATGATGAAGACGCTTATCTGTAATATCCAGCTCATAACCCTGCTGCTCCATGAACTCATGCATCATAGCAACCGTAGCTGGCTCATCATCATAAGAACCAATATGCATACACTGGACGCATAAACCTTCTTCAACAGTCAGGAACTCCACCTTGGAGAAATCCTGCTTTTTCTTTTTCATGGCTTCATCAACGGCCCATCGGAAATCATCCTCCGTTACGAAATCGGGAAGGCGGATTACAGAAATCCAATGGAAATCTTCTTTGTGAGCATAGTCGATTCCGTCTACACCGTCTTGCCACCAGAATCCTTCCAACGGCGGAACAACATAATCGAAGTAACCATCAATCTGATGATTTCCCTTCTTGCTCATCTTGATTGTAAAGGCAATTCCATATAGCAATCCGATAGACTGCTTGTATTCACCATCCTCCTGATTTGGATCACCGGTTCCGCGAACAGCGATATAATTCATTCTCGGCACCGTCACGATACCAGGCTTATTCTTTGGCATGTAAAACTCTTTATATTCCTTCTTGAAATCAAATGCCACCGCAGTTTACCTCCCAGCATCCTTCTCTTCAAAAGGCTTATTCCATGAACCTATCTCAATCAGATTACCTTCCGGGTCAGCAATATAGCAGGTTCTCTGTCCCCAAGGTTCCAACTCAGGTTCTAATACTGGTGTTGCTCCATTCTCTACCGCATTCCTGAAAGCGGCATCCACTTCATCAAAGGTATCGACATAAAGAGCTATCTCCGAATGACCATTCAGACCCTTAACATACTCATACCGTTGGCTTGTCATCTTCTCAAAATCTTTCCTGCCGTATAGCAGAAACAACGTTCCATCTTTCACAAGATATACATTAGAAGTATCCTCTGCTTCCTTAATCTCAAACCCAAGCACATCCCTATAAAAGCGAATCATCTTTGCCATATCCTCGACCAATAACCCAAAACCATCCAATCTCATAACGCTGCATCCTCCTTGTAAATTGTTGTCATTTTCTGCACCATAAGTGCGATTTTCTTTCTTGCCTTTTTCGGTTCAAGCACTTCCGCCTTATCTCCGAATGTCATAATCCAGGTGATCAGATTATCCATGTCCGTACTTAACAGTGCCTGTCACCAGATATCGTCACCAGATATCGCAAAAAGGGGGTGCGGTCTAACTACACCCCATCTTGAGGAGAATGCCTCAAGTTGACATTATCAGTCAAAAACATCAAGTGGACTTCTTTGAGTCCAGCTCCTTAATCTCATCTACAGTCAGTCCAGTAACCTTAGCAATTTCATCATAAGACAACTTATTAAGAGCAAGCATGTTCTTCGCTAACTGCAGAGTATTTTCTCTGGCAGATTCTCTAGCAGCCTCATTTCTCATGTCTTCCATCGCCTTGCACATAACCGTCACTCCCTTCAAGGCTCCACAGAAGAGGCATCCCTTAGAAAAGATGATTTAAATTTTTATGCCGGCTGTTTGGTTGCCAGTTCCTTTACTTCGTCAACGGTTAGTCCGGAAAAATCTGCAATCTCCTCATGGCTAAACCTTTCAGTCTTGAGCATTTTACGAGCTACACTAATGGCGTTTTCTTTTGAACCTTCAGCTCTTCCTACGACTCTTCCTTCAGCTTTGCCTTCAGCTTTGCCTTCAGCTCTTGCTTCATTTCTCATGTCTTCCATCGCCTTGCACATAACCGTCACTCCTTTCTCGTCTTCTTTAAAATATCTAACCCGATCAGCTAGCACCGAATAGTACATATCCTTCGCCTCTATACAAGCGAAATCGTGCATCAGCTTTCCGAGAGAAGTTTTATCCTTAATCCGTGAGTTCACATTAACCGTGCCTGTCACCAGATATATGAGGAGAATGCCTCAAGGCGACCTTATCGGTCAAAAGCATCAAGCGGACTTTTTTGAGTCCAGCTCCTTAATCTTTTCCACACTCAATCTACTAGCCTCAGAAATTTCCTCATAAGACAATTTTTTCAGTGCTAAAAGTCTTTCTGCTATTTCAATACGTTCTTCATTTCTCATGTCTTCCATCGCCTTGCACATAACCGTCACTCCTCGATCATAGATGATATTACAAATAGGGGCATGACCTAACCACACCCCGCCCTAATGGGATTGCCATCAAGGTGACCTTGTCGGCCAAAAAAATCAAGCGGACTTCTTTGAGTCCAGCTCCTTAATCTCATCTACAGTCAGTCCAGTAACCTTAGCAATTTCATCGTACGACAACTTATTAAGAGCAAGCATGTTCTTCGCCAACTGCAGTGTATTTTCTCTAGCAGTTTCATTTCTCATGTCTTCCATCGCCTTGCACATAACCGTCACTCCCTTCTCGTCTTCTTTAAAATATCTAACCCGATCAGCCAACACATGATAATACATGTCCTTTGCTTCGGTACAAGCAAAATCATGCATCAGCTTTCCGAGAGAAGTTTCATCCTTGATCTGTGAGTTCACATAGACGATATGCTCTTCATCTCCAAAGGGCTCTCCGGTTTCCGTGACCGTGCGCTCAATGTGATAAATCGGAAGGCCTTTCCCCAGCACATCGTTTTCTGTGATGAAAATTACATAACTTTCATTGAGCGCTTCATATTGTTCTCCGGGCTCTGTTACGTTTGCATCGATCAGGCTGCTGTTGTATCTGGCTCTCTTAACTCCTGCGCCATGATCACTGCGCTGGATCTCGATGTTGTACACATGATTCTTTTGATCGACGGCCAAAATATCAAGTCTGACGGAGCGCCCCTGAAGGTTTTTTATTCCATACTGGCTAGTGGCTTTTGTGACCTTCAGATCATCACGTTTCAGAATAATCTGGAGCAGAAATTCAGCGCACTTTGTGTCCTCAAAGACTTTCGTCATGAAGTCATCATCGAGCAGGCGCAAATTGTGAAGACGCTCCAGATCTTCCTTATGCTTTTCTTCAAAATTTAAATCTTTGTTCATGCCACCGCCGTTCTTTTTTGATTTGTATATACTAATCTGACTTTATTATATCAGGAAAATCTGAAAATTTAAAGCTATTTAACAGTGCCTGTCACGTGCCAAAAACGTGCCAATCACCAGATATCCTACGCGACATTGAATTAATATTTGCGGTCGCATTTTGCGACCACAAAATTTTCACTTCTTCATCAGTCACTTGAAACATAAAGTCTTCAGAATATTTTCTTATTAATAGTGCCTGTCACCAAATTCCCTTATCCCTTACCGGAATGTCCTTCATCACTGTATTCCCGGACAATCTCCATATTCTGATAATCCGCATATTTCCGCATCGATTCCCGCTGTGTATCAAGGCTGTATCCATCCACCTGAATGGCTGTGTATACGCGGGTATAGATGTAACATTTGACCTTATCCCTGTTCATGATTCTCCTTTCCTACGGTAATACAAGAACCGCATTTTTAAGCAATTTCTTAATGATCGGATTATATTTCTGAACCCCGAAATCTTCCACTATAGTTGTTATCCTGGCACCAGCATCCTTTGACGAAGCCCCGCAGAGAAATACTCGTTCATCCTTCGTCCCATAATCCAGCACGATAAAGCGATCGTGAAAAACACCCCCGGTGTGCTGCATAGTTATTCTTAGTCCCGGATACTCTCGTAGAAAATCGTTATATTCCACATTGTGAAGTTTTCCACTGCCAACATTATCACTGAATAGCTTAATATCCACTCCTGACGGAACATTTTTAAGCATCACAAGCGTTCGCAACCCTATGTAGTTATCAATCACATATACGGATTTTTTCGCCTGACCGTATATAGATGAATAAGCTACATCGGCACTGCAGTATTTTGTATTATACAAAAGCCAACCATTATCCTCGTCGCTAACAAAACTGTTCATCATATCTGCCAGTTCCGATTTGGTAACCACATCCCCCAGTTGTTCCATGACATCGGACATCTGTCTTTCAACAGAGCCGATATCCGCACGAAGCTTACTTATCGAAGTAGTATTCTCTGCTGTCTGCATGGAAAGCCGCATAACCTCACGCTGTCCGATGAGAGTTTGATTACCAAGAATATAATCCTTCATTTTCTTGAAAGTTCGGACTAAATCTCTACTTTGCTTAGCAGCCAACTCCCCTTTCAAAATTGTCATTAACATGTAAACACCCTGCTCTGTGAACACATTAGGCGCATATCTGGAACCGCCCCAACTTGAGGTCAAATTTTTTGACCTCAAGTCTTGCCATTCATCTCGTGTCAGTTTAAATGTAAAGTCACTCTCAAACCTGTCTTTATTGTTTTTTACTTGCTGATTCAAAGCTTTTGTTGTATAGCCATATATCTCAGCCAAATCTGCATCTAACATGACCTTAACGCCACGAATCTCATACAACTTCTCTCTCAAGAGTTCTTCTGTAACCTCTATCACGGAGATCTCCGTATTAGTCAATTCCGTTTCTTTCTTTTCTCCCATGCATATCCTTCCTTTTTGCGGACGATTTTTTCGTCCACAAAATATCATCTGTTAGGTGTTCGAATCTGAACACTTTGAATTTGCGGTGCAAAATTTGCATCGCAAATCATTTCCCCTTCTTCTTTTTCTGCATCTCGTCATAATAAGCCTTGTACCGATAGATACTCCGCTCACTGATTCCGTTGCGTTTTGCAATCTCCACCATGGTCATGCCACGCTCATGACAAATAACAAAATCATTGTAGATGGCCATCCATTTGGCGTTGTGTCTTTGTCTGCCACAGGCCTTTCTCTTTTTGAAGTATTCAAGCTCTTCTTTCAGATTGGCATTTGCTTCCTTAAGCTCTGCATTTTCTTTTTCCAGTTTCTCGATTCGTTTCAAGGTCTCTTCGAGTGTTGTTATCTTCTTCATGAGCAGCCACCCCCCCTGTCATTTCTATTATGACAATAGTATATGCAGGAACCACTATCATGTCAATCCTATTTCGTCATGCCGCGTCATTATTTTTATGTTGTCTTCGATAATCCTTAAGAATTGTTTTGATTGATCATGGTAATATTTTACCATGAAAAAAGAGAAGTAATCGGCTGTTTCCAGCTATTACTTCTCTTTTTTTCATGAGCTGATTATTTCACAGCCCCATTAGCTACTTCAGTATTGTGTTTATTTATACATTCAATCTTATATGAGTCAGACGCGCTTCCTGTTTGCCTCTCTAAGCTCCATCATTCCAAATATTCCTGATGCAGCAGCAAGAGTAAGCATAAGCGCCATCATTAAGAGCGCGTTCTTATTTACATTTGCTCCGGTCTTCGGTGATTTCGTTGCCATGTTGTCGCCAAAGACAATCACATAATCCGATGCATGCGAGAAATTCAGACGGATCGTTCCATCAGCTTTTACAAGAGCTGAATCCTGGAAGACCAGCTTCTTATCTGAATCGTACCAGTAGAGGTTTCCGTACTTTCCAGCTTCGCCTTTAGGCGCTTTCATCTCAAGTGTAGCCTTGAATCCGAAGTTTCCATTGTGTCTTAAAGAGATCTGCTGAGTAGGTTTAGAACCGGACAGCGCCTTCACTACATCTGAAGGGATAGCGTTGGTATTCATATCAACTGCAAGATTGATGTCCTTCAGATCAATGTTTCCGATATTCATGCCGTTCACGGTCCATGAGTAATCACCCATGTTGAAAATCACATCAACATTCTTTCCCTTTGCTTCCTTCAGAACTTCAACCGGAATAATATTCGCTCCGTTCATGTCGATCTTTACGATAGCCTTCTTTGACTTTGCTTTCGAAACCGCGTCAGCAACAGCCTTTACTTCCTGCTCTACAACAGAAGGAGCTGCCTTTACCCCGCCGTCATGATCCTTTGTGGCTTCAACAACTATCAGCTTATCCGGATTTGCATTCACGGCAGCAAGCTCTGCATCGCTTGCATTTGTAGCTGTATTCACTGATGTATCTGTTGTCGGGACTGTTACTTCCTGCTTTCCGATGTTATTTGACGGAGTCTTTCCGGTATTGTCGGTTGATGTATCATCATCCGAATTTTCTGATGGATTATTTGGAATAATAGACGTTGAACCATGTTTTACAATAAAGCAATCACTTCTGTTATCTAAATAAACCTCCTTATACAGCCTACTATCTTTCATATCATAATAAGATAGCAATACTATCCCCCAAATAGAAGGATACATTTTGCTGTCAATTGTCAAAGAACCTGTAAAAGTTTGTGTACTCTGATCAAAAATCAGCTTCACTTCTCTAGTGTCTCTTTGAAAAGTATCCCCGGCTTCATCTTCAATTTCACAATCTAAAAATAAAGAAGGAGAAGAAATATCATCGGCTTTTATATCCTTATCAAGTTTAATCCTGAAGTAAAGAGTATCTTCATCGCCAACACGTCCGTCAGTAAGAATATTTTCCTGTGTGATTTCATTACCTTCTTTATTGGTTACAGTTACTTCTTTAATGCTATATTTAACGCCCTCATTCTCCTGATTTGAATCTGTTTTTTCAACATAATCGCCATCATAATAATTATAGCTCGTATCTGTGTTACCCAGGTTTACAAGCTTTTTTGTTCCATCTGCAAATATGGCAATTATAGTCTTTACCTTCCCGCTTAAAATCTTTCCTGTATAATTTTTTGATGGATTATAGGGAAAATAAACGATATTTTCGTCTACTGGATCAATCTTATTACTGTAAGTGTATAAGCTATGCCCTTCGGATTGTTCTATTTCCAAAGATTTCAAATCAGCAGAAATCTTTTGTGCAAATTCAATTTTAAAATAATTCGATTTTCCTTCTACATAAGTTCTGTCTTTGGAATCTTCATATTGACTGTTATCATTTTTATATACAGGAGTTATCTTTGTTACTGCATTTGCATCAGTTACATTCTCAAGTTTTACATTTACAGAATAATTCTCATAAATAAGACTCTTTGTCTCTTTATTATTATTCTTATCAGCGACACTAATACTAGAAATATAAAGCCTTCCTGAATTAAGGACTTCTTTTAATGAAACCGTGCCTTTAAAAAGGCTGGCTTTTTCATCATATGTCAGATTATTATTATTACCATCTGCATCATAGCGAAGCGTCGGTGCACTTACATAAGGTCCATCTCCATCGGGTACAAAATCGAAATTAATATAAACAGACTGAATCCCTACACCGAGATCCTCTGCCTTCAGGGTAATATCAAGACTCGTATCAGAAGAAACAGTCTCTCTATTATGCGTCATCGTAAGTTCGCCGATGACAGGCTTATCGATGTCATAGTTACCGGCTTCTTCCGCATTCGACACCACCGGCATGATCCCGGTGAAGGCAAAGACAAATGCCAAGAGAATGGCTAGAAAGCCGGCTCGTTTTCGGGTTGCAAAACTTTTCATAAAATTTCCTCCCTATTTTTATAAGTAGTTAAATAGTCACCCACGATTCTTTGTACCCATCATAGAAAGTTTTGTCAAGCCCATATAATGCTATTCAGAAAAAAGTGCAATTGTAAATTTATTACAAAAACTTCCCGCATCAATAGTAGAAAGAAATATCCTCTTCCTCAAAGAAATCTAAAATTCTTATACGAAGTAATTTCCTGCTTCTTCACATATTATTCACAATACCATCATATAATAATAAAAGAATTAATTCAGTAGGCAATATCTATTGAACTTAAAGAAGTCATGAACATTAGTAGCTCAATCCGCTCCTATACCGGACGTAAGATACCTGACGCTCACAGATTTAAAACCAATGAAGAAAAATATTACGGCAGGTCAGATGCAGACAATTACTACAATTATTTATAAATACCAGCAACAGAAAGAGGGCTAATATGTGTACATGTGTCACCTATCATACTGCAGATCATTATTTTGGAAGAAATCTTGATCTCGAATTTTCCTATCAGGAATCCGTCACAGTCACTCCGAGAAATTTTCCAATACCCTTTCGTAAAAATGAAACGATGAAGACTCACCACGCAATAATCGGCATGGCCTTTGTCTGCGAAAACTTTCCTCTATACTACGATGCCACAAATGAATTTGGTCTTTCTATGGCAGGGCTGAATTTCCCAGGAAACGGATATTTCCCTCAGCCTCTTGACGATGATAAGGATGAGGTTGCTCCTTTTGAGTTTATCCCATGGGTACTGGGACAATGCAAAACATTGGCCGATGCAAGAAAGCTCCTTGACAGAATACGGCTAGTCGGTATTCCATTCAGCAAAGAGCTTCCGATAACGCCGCTTCACTGGATGATAGCGGATCAAACCGGACAGATTGTTGTCGAATCGGTAAAAAGCGGTCTGCATATATATGACAATCCTGTAGGAGTTATGACAAACAATCCTACCTTTGACATCCAGCTGTTCAGGCTTAATGACTACCGCAATGTGTCAGCAGCTGCCGGAGAGAGCACCTTTGCAAATGGGCTTGTCCTCAATGAATACAGTCGCGGGATGGGAGGTATCGGAATCCCCGGAGACCTGTCATCCGGTTCGCGCTTTGTAAAGGCTGCATTCACTCGCATGAATTCTCTATCGGAAAATTCTGAGGAATCCTCCGTCAGCCAGTTTTTCCATATTCTTGGCTCCGTTGAACAGCAGCGCGGATGCTGCGACTTAGGCGACGGAAAATACGAGATTACGATCTATTCCTCCTGCTGCAACATGGACAAGGGAATATATTACTACCGCACCTATGACAACAGCCGTACCTGTGCCATAGACATGCACCATGAGGATATTGACTCCGCTGCCCTTATCTCCTACCCGCTGAAGACATCAGCAGACATAGACTGGCAGAACTAGTGGGTGGGCACTACATTAGTTAGTAGGCAAATAGTCTCCACCCCCGTCGTCGCCGGAAACATATCCACACACCTTATCTCAGAAGGATCGTATCCGTTTTCAATCATGGCAGGCAGATCCCTTGCCAGACTTGTGGGCTTGCATGAAATGTAGAGGATCTCATTTACACCGTAGGAGAGGATCTTTTTCATGGCTCTGGGATTCACGCCGTCACGTGGTGGATCGAGAACGATCATGTCGGGAGGACATGGCATCTCATCCAGTACCTTAAGCACATCGCCGCAGATAAACTCAACATTTTTAATCTTATTTTCTTCCGCGTTTTCCCTTGCGGCGTCCACTGCCTCCGGCACTATCTCCACACCTATTGCTCTGCCGGCTCTCTTCGCTATCACGGAAGTGATGGTGCCGGTGCCGCAATATAGGTCATAGACAGTCTTGTTATTTATGTCACTTATCATTGACATGGCTGTCTCGTAAAGTTTCTCAGCTCCCAATGTATTTGTCTGGAAAAAAGAAAAAGGCGTGATCTTAAAATTCAGTCCCAGTATCTTTTCGTAAAAATAATTCCTGCCGAAAATTGTGTCGGTACCCTGATCTACCACTGCATCAGCCGGGCTGTCATTTTTCGTATGTAATATACCGGTCAGGGTTCCATCGAGCTCAAGAGACCTGATCCCGTCAGCCCACTCGTCAATAAGACCCTTATATTCATCTGACGATGTAGTAATAAGATCCAGAAGGATCTCTCCGCTGCCGGCTCCCTTTCTCACGAGCAGATGTCTCAAGAATCCTGTATGATTCATCCTGTGATAAAAAGGTATGTTTTTTTCTCTGAAAAAGCTCTCGGTGAAGCTTACTATGAGGCGTACATCTTTATCCACGAGGAGGCAGCCGCCGGCCGGCAGGATATCATGGAAACCGTGTCTCCTGTGCATGCCAAGCGTCAGAGGTCCGTCCTTCACCGGATTTCCAAAGGTAAATTCCATCTTATTACGGTATTCAAGCCTTCTGGGGGAAGGAATGATCCCCTTATAGATCCTCTCAAATCTTTCCTCCCCTATGGCAGATCCCAGGAGTTCTCTTATCATGCCGGATTTGATCTCCAGCTGTTTTTCATAAGGCACAGTCTGATAGGCGCAGCCTCCGCAATCCGGGAAGACGCTGCATTGGCTCTCGCATTCATATTCTGCCCGTTCCGTAACTTCGACAAGGCTGCCTTCAGGACGTCCGGCACGCTTCTTTATTATCCTGGCTCTTATAGTCTGCCCCGGCAGCACATCTTTTACGCGCAAGAATAAAGGCATCGCAGAATCCTCATCATAAATCTCTGCAATGCCTCTGTTCGGGAAGCCGACCTTCAGAACTTTGCCTGTATATATCTCTCCCTTTTTCATAATAATATCAGTCGTCTACAGTCTCAGCTTCAAATTCACTGTCAGAATCATCACTGTCACCGAATGCGTCATCGAAGTCATCGTCAAAATCAGCCTCAAGCTCAGGTCTGAACTTCTTCCAGAGCAGATAAAGCACGCCGATCGCAGCAGCTACCGCCGATAACACAAGCAGGAACTTACACAGTTTTTTCATAGCACTTCTCCTTTCAGATAGAAATGAAATGTTCGAAATCTATTGAATCTATTATATCACATATATACGGTTCAAATCTTCTTCAAATGTGCAAATCCGGCAAACATTTTCCGCACGGTTCCATCAAAATCCACCGTCACTTCAAAATCCCGTCCTCCGTCAGCTATGGCTTTCACGATGCCGTCGCCGAACTTGACATGATGCACCCTATCTCCGACAGTATAGCCAAGTCCTGCTGCCGGAGCGGAAGGTTTTGAATTATAAGAAGTCATGTAGCTTAGCGCCGCGGTTTTTTTCCTCGTGACCGGCCGTTCTGATGAACCGCACCTGAGATGGGGAGCTTTGTCTATAACCTTTTTCTTCCCGGAAGCTGATGTATTGGAATTCAGAAGTTCAGGCGGTATCTCCTTGATAAACCGTGAGACGTTATGGCTTTCGAAATCGCCTCTTACCATTCTGGTTCTGGCGGCTGTCATCGTAAGCTTTGTCTTTGCGCGCGTTATTCCAACATAGCAAAGCCGTCTTTCCTCCTCTATTTCCTCTTCTGGATTATCCGCGTTTATAGACATAAAGCTCGGAAACAGTCCCTCTTCCATGCCTGCCATATATACAAATGGGAATTCCAGTCCCTTGGCACTATGGAGAGTCATTAGCACCACGTAATCATTATCCTCGGACAGATTGTCTATATCTGCTATAAGCGCCACTTCCTCTAAGAATCCGGAAAGCGAAGGTTCCTCCGCCGTTTCCTGATAGGATACGGCTTTCGAGATCAGCTCGTCGATGTTCTCGATTCTCGATCTGGATTCATCCGTATTCTCGGCGCGAAGCGCATCCACATATCCCGTCTCTTCCGTCACATATTTGATCAATGATGCCACGTCAGAAGATGCGGCAAAAGACCTGAGATCCGAGATAAAATCTGTGAACTCCCTGAGCTTTGACGCAGATCTTCCGAACGATGAGAGATCACCGGAAAGTGCTGAATAAAATGACATATTATTTTTGCCGGCAAAGCCCTGCACACGCGATATGGTGGTCTGACCGATTCCTCGTTTTGGAATATTTATTATTCTCTTCACGGCTATATCATCATTTGCGTTATCAATAGTCTTCAAATAGGCTATGATATCCTTTATCTCTTTTCTCTGATAGAAATTCACGCCGCCAACGATCTTATATGGTATATTCTCGCGCACCATCTTCTCCTCGAGAAGACGGCTCTGGGCATTGGTTCGGTAAAGCACCGCAAAGTCGCCGTACTTCGCCTCTTTTTTATAGACGCGTGAAGAAATGTCGAGAGCTATATACTCAGCCTCTTCATAAGCAGACTCAAACAGTCTGAATGTGATCTTGTCTCCGGTGCCGCTGCCGGTCCAGAGAGTCTTTGACTTCCTTCCCTTATTATTACGAATAACAGCATTTGCGGCATTCAGAATATTCTGCGTGGACCTGTAATTTTCCTCCAGCTTTATTACTGTGGCGTCCGGAAATCTCTTTTCAAAATTTAAAATATTATAGATATTTGCGCCTCTGAATTTATAGATCGACTGGTCGTCATCGCCTACCACACAGAGATTTCTGTACTTACCGGACAGAAGTCTTATAAGTTCAAACTGGGCGCTGTTTGTATCCTGATACTCATCCACCATGAGATACTGAATCCTGTTCTGGTAATACTCCAGCGTCTCCTTATCGTTTCTGAAAAGATAAACTGTCAGTCTGATAAGGTCGTCAAAATCAAGAGCATCCGACTCCTTCAGTCTCCTCTGATACTCTCTGTAGACCCTGGCCGTCAACTCACCCATTTTATCCTTTGAATAATATGCCATATAGTCATCGGGTCCTATGAGTTCGTCCTTCGCATGAGAGATCCTGCTTAAAAAAGTCTTCTCCTTATACTGCTTGGAATCAATCTCCAGATACTTCAGGACATCCTTCATAAGAGTCTTCGAGTCGTCCGAATCATATATGGTAAAATGAGAAGAGTATCCTATCCTGTCGATAAAGCGTCTCAAGATCCTGACGCAGGCAGAATGAAACGTAGATACCCAGATCGTGTCCGCTCCGTTCTCTACGAGAGAGTCTATCCTCTCTCTCATTTCCTTTGCGGCTTTATTTGTAAATGTGATTGCCATGATACGAAACGGCGCGACTCCCAGATCCAGAAGATGCGCCGTCCTGTGCGTAAGAACTCTCGTCTTTCCGGAACCCGCTCCCGCGAGTATGAGCACCGGTCCTTCCGTCGTCATCACGCCCTTTTTCTGTTCGTCATTAAGTCCCTTCAAAAGATCCTGTCCCATATCAGACCAAATTCCTTAATCCTTATTGATAATCTGAAAGCCTGTCAAGCACCATATTATATCCGTTCTCGCCAAATCTTAAAGCGCGGTTTACTCTGCTGATGGTCGCGGTAGACGCACCGGTCTCATCAGCTATGACATGATATTTTTCATCATTTCTGAGTCTTCCCGCCACCTCGAAGCGCTGTGACAGAGATTGGATCTCATTTACAGTGCATAGATCCTCAAAAAATCTGTATGCTTCCTCTCTGGTTTTAAGCGTCAGCACACCGTCCATCAGACGATCCGTCTCGCTGTTTCTTATGTCCATAAGAAGTGTCCACCTGCTTTCTGTCAGAGTATACTGACTCCTCTCGACTCCGCAAAGCGAATGGTCTCATCCGGCCACACGGAAACCTGCACTTCTCCTATATGAGCTTTTCTGAGAAGGAACATGCAGAGTCTGGACTGACCTATTCCGCCTCCTATGGTAAGCGGCAGCCTGTCCTCTATTATTGCCTTCTGGAAAGGAAGTTCCGCCCTCTCGGGGCATCCTGCCTCAGAAAGCTGCTTTTTAAGAGAATCCGCGTCGACTCTTATACCCATGGAAGATAATTCCAATGCGCGGGACAGCAGCGGATAATAGACCAGAATGTCTCCGTTCAGTTCCCAGTCATCATAGTCCGGAGCCCTGCCATCATGCGGCTCTCCGGATGAAAGTTTGCCACCGATCTTCTCTATGCATACAGCACCGTGTTGTCTCGCGATCATATCCTCACGCTCATGCGCAGTCATATCCGGATACATCCTGAAGAGCTCTTCCGTAGTAATGAAAAAAATCTCCTCCGGAAGTCTGCAGTCTATATAATCATAAAGATTCGACATCCGCTTTTCCGTCAGCCTGACAGCCTCGTATATGCTCTTTACGGCATCTTCGAATGTCTTCTTGTTTCTGGTCTCTCTGGTGATGATCTTCTCCCAGTCCCATTGATCCACATAGATAGAATGCACATTGTCAGTATCTTCATCACGGCGTATGGCATTCATATCAGTATAGAGACCTTCTCCGACCCTGAAACCGTATTTTCCGAGCGCCATGCGTTTCCACTTGGCAAGAGAATGAACTACCTCAAGATTCCTATCACCCTGCTCCCTTACTCCGAAAGAAACCGGACGCTCCACTCCGTTTAAGTTGTCATTGAGACCGGATTCCGGCGCTACGAAAAGAGGCGCTGTCACCCTGTGCAGATTCAGCTCGGTTGATAAGATAAGCTGAAAGAAATCCTTTACTTCCTTTATCGCTATCTGTGTCTCCCTGAGATCCAGATCAGACTTATATCCATCCGGAATAAATATGTTGGACATAACTTTCCCCTTTCTAACAAGAAATCAGAGCTCGCATGTACCCACTGTCCTCGGGAACGGCAGCACGTCTCTGATATTGCCCATTCCGGTCAGATACATCACAGCCCTCTCGAAACCAAGTCCGAATCCCGCATGTCTCGTGGAACCGTATTTTCTGAGATCGAGATAATAGTCATAGGTCTTCTCATCCATTCCCAGTTCCTTTATTCTGCCGAGGAGCTTGTCGTAATCGTCCTCTCTCTGGGAGCCTCCGATTATCTCTCCGATTCCCGGCACCAGGCAGTCCATAGCCGCAACAGTCTTGTTGTCAGGATTCAGCTTCATATAAAAGGCCTTTATTTCCTTAGGATAATCCGTAACAAATACAGGGCGCTTGAAAATCTTCTCGGTAAGGAAACGCTCGTGCTCCGTCTGCAGATCGCAGCCCCAGAACACCTTATAATCAAATTTGTCATTATTCTTTTCAAGTTCCTTCACGGCATCCGTATATGTGATCCTGCCGAAGTCAGATGATGCAACATGGTTCAGACGGTCTAAAAGTCCCTTGTCTATAAATCTGTTAAAGAAATCCATCTCCTCAGGAGCATTTTCAATAACATATGTGATTATATATTTCAGCATGCTCTCGGCAAGCTCCATATCATCATCAAGATCCGCAAAGGCGATCTCCGGCTCGATCATCCAGAATTCCGCCGCGTGTCTTGTGGTATTTGAATTCTCAGCTCTGAATGTAGGTCCGAAAGTATAGATCTTCTTGAAGGCCTGAGCAAATGTCTCACCCTGCAGCTGCCCTGATACGGTAAGGTTAGTAGCCTTTCCGAAAAAGTCAGCGGAATAATCCACATTATTGTCAGCATTTTTCGGCACATCAGAAAGCGGAAGAGTCGTCACCTGAAACATCTCTCCGGCGCCTTCAGCGTCAGACGATGTTATGATCGGAGTATGCACATAGACAAATCCCCGTTCCTGGAAAAATTTATGTATGGCATAAGCGGCAAGCGACCTCACGCGGAAAACCGCCTGGAAAGTATTGGTACGGGTACGAAGATGTGGCACTGTCCTTAAATATTCCATTGAATGACGCTTGTTCTGAATAGGATAATCAGGAGTGGATGTTCCTTCTACACTTATTCTTGCCGCCTGGATCTCAAACGGCTGCTTTGCATCCGGAGTCATTACAAGCTTGCCGCGAACTGTCACGGCAGAGCCGATATTCAGATGGGCTATCTCCTGAAAATTATCAATATTATCGTTATAGACGACCTGAAGCGTTTTGAAAAAGGTCCCATCCGAGATCATCAGAAATCCGAAATTCTTTGAATCGCGGTTATTCCTTACCCATCCTCCGGTCACTACATCTTTACCGCTATATTTCTCCGTCTCTTTGTATAAAGTCCTGATCTCTGTCAGATTCATCTCATAACCTCCTGAACCGTTTCCAAACTTATTAAGGGACATTCCCTCATTAACGACAGTATATTAAAGTGTATCGCAATCAGCGCTTCTTCGCAATATCACAAATCCTTCTTCTCTCCGTTTATCATCATTTCCTCATTGCCTTCCAGAGGAATCAGAAGACATCTCTGCCCGTCAATAAAAGTAGCGGTGATTTTCTCCGCCGTATCATCCGGCACTTTCACTATCACATCAGCTTCCTTACCGTCAGGCTTCACAATACCTGACTCGGTAAGCTTTTTATTGAGATCCGACACCTGCTTCATCAGGTCTTTTCTCTCAAGACGGGGTCCGCTGTCCTTTAAAATCTTTGAGTCAATTATCTCTGAAGTGCCCGGCAGTTCCTCCTGAAAAGCCGCCTCGTATTTTGACGCTATCCTCTCGCTTCTCATGTCATCAATGCCGCTGTCGGCAAGGATAGGCTTCAGGTCATCCTTTGTCATGATGATGGGATCGTCTTTTTCCCTTATTTTTTTCTCTGTTTCCAGAAAAGTATTTAAGGTGCTCTCCACCTCCGCAAAGGAATCCTTTACCTTGTCATCGTCAGGGTCGCCAAGCGCCTCGCTGATGATGGAGGTAAATGTATTTTTCTTCTGCGTTGACGTGCGCACGCTCTTGCATTGAAAAGCATCTTCCCAGAGCTCGGTATGAGGTTCCTTCGTGTCCTTGGTGTAGAAAAGAACCGAATGCACATCGGCCATTCTCTCAGTGAATGCAGGAAATAAAAATCCGCTCTCCGGCAGCCCCACCACCCAGTCGCGCTCAAGCGAGGTGAAGCTGTTGGAATCAGGATAGTATCCTATGCCCGGCTTTGAAAGTTCCACCGGGCATATGGCTGTTATCAGATAATCATATATATCCTCCGAATCATCGAGCTCCATATTGTCGCTTGTCTTCATCGGCACGTCGTATATATCGTGGTATACGAGTATGAGATAGTTGTCCGGCCTGGCATAATTATTGATTATGAGATTATAAAATTCATGGCGGATATCCTCATCCTTAAGTCCGCTGTCTCTAAGTCTTATTAAAAGCTTCTCGGGTCCGCCGTCCGACTCAGCCTCCATGGGAAACGGGAGTTCTATCAGATTGTCTCCCTTCTTCCCGGACAGGGTCTTTGAAGCGATCTCAATATATTTATGTATTTCCTCTTCGGGCAGATCTACAAATGTCTTTTCAAATTCCGTTACTATATTCTTCTCGGAATTTACATAACAGCCGCACATCAGCTGAAAAGTCGCGCTCTCCTTTTTTATTCTCTGTCTTATTTCCTTTATTTCATTTTTGTCCATAATCTTTATTTTCCCTTATCGAGAAAGGACAGAAAAGCTTTTGCATTTTTCGTATCCTTTCTTGTACGTCCTATTCCAAAGACCGGCACGGATTCTTTGTAAAGGTCATTCTTTTTAATTACAGCAGAGTCCTCCACCACTATTCCGACCGGAATCGGCTTTTTCATTTCTGCAGGATCCGGCAGAATGAAATTCTTTTTACTGTCTTTTTTCTCGGCTTCTTGAAGAGAATCCGTCTTTTTTACCTTGTCATTATCAATAAAAGTCTCATTATTTAATTTGGCGCCGTCTATATAATAGATCCTGCCGTCATAATTCTTAAGTTCTTTTTCAGACATAGCATTCCTGAGATCCGAAAAGATCCCCGACATGGCGTATGTTTTGAAATTGTAAGAATCCATTACGGCGCAGTCCAGCTTTTTCCCGTCCGAAAGCGATGACAGCTTTGTACTCACGGCAAGCGCCTGAGTTGATGAATTATCTCCCGGTCTCTCCTGCATGGACATATCGATGACGGCCTTTTTCTTATCTCCATCGCTTCCGATGGCACGGGAAAATTCACTTGATATCTTATTTTCAGCTTCTGTATCGCCTGAGTCGGTATTCAAAAATACTGCCGTAAAAAAAACCTGTTTTTTTGATGCATAGAAAGATATCATGTAAATAATTACAGCAGCTGCCGCTATCACAATAAAAAAAGGAATTTTGTAATAATCCCAAAAATATGACAGGTGCGCTTTAGCGCCCTGTCCTTTTATTTTTTCTCTCTCAGAGCGAATCTCATCTTTTATCGCCATGATATCACCATTGGCTGACAGAAGAAAGCACGGAAACCGCATGGTCTTTTATTACCACTTTGCCATGCTCTTTTATCTCCATGGCAACCGGTGTCTCCGCATATATGTCATCCGCATATTCCGCCACGCGGAAAGCCACTCCTGCAAAATCCTTCTTGTTTACTTTAAGACGAATTTCCATGAAAAAGCTGTCGTGGAACTGATAGAGACTCGACGGCGCATTAACTATGTCCGGCAGCTTCCCGGCACAGCTGATGGCATTGCTGAGACTATTGAACTCCGCCCACAGCTTCATATCAGATACTTTATCCTCTGCCTTGTCTAAAGAAAGATCCAGTGGCTTTTTATTCTTCTCCGCAACATCTGTATCATGGAATTCCTTCGGGACCCAGGCTTTTAATATTCCTGAATCCGTTGCTCCGTCTTTCATACGTTCCTTTATCTCGTTCAATATATTCCGGATAGCCGCATTGGCATCATCTGTGATCATAAGTGACACATCCCCTGACGGCATCACGGACATCTGAACATTGATCACGCTTCCGTCAGCTTTGAAATCCACGGCAGAGCGCGCCTCTTTCAGAACCTTGCGGAGAAATCCTTCAGCCTTGTCGCGGTGATCCATCAGATCTTCAATCTCAATACCTGACTCCGCCATCTCTTCCTGGCTTATAATGCATCTGATCGAATTATCATCAATCTTTTGGAATTTCATATGATTCCTCCTTTCAATATAATCATCCAATTTCTTTGATACACTTATTCTAGATATATCGGTCAGGATATGCAACAAAATAAGTGTGAAAAATTCTTATCTGCAAAAACTTCCCCGCATTTAATGTAACATCACGAAGTGATGTTACAAGTGCAAGCGCAAGCAAACGAAGTTTGCACTTTAAATGCGCTTGCATCAATTAACATGCATCATTTTCGCTGCAGGGATTCATTTTGCTTTTGTTTTCAGATGTCACATGGCTCGCTTATTGACGCTTCAAGCATTTTTTGGTAAAATATCTCTGTTTCGCGCGGGAGTGGCGGAACGGCAGACGCAGAAGACTCAAAATCTTCCGATGGCGACATCTTGTGGGTTCGAATCCCATCTCCCGCATTAATTATTCTGACAGCCGAATTTACCTTCGTATCTCTATATTTTTCTCCTTTGTCTAAAAAGCGCTTCCATTTGTTTAACATTTGCAATACAATCTATTCAGGAGGTGATCTTATGTCTAAGACTGCAAATATAAATATTCGCATTGATCCCGATCTCAAGGCCCGTGTCGAGAAGCTTTATGGAAGTTTCGGACTTTCCGTAACTGATGCCATCAATATCTTTCTGCATGTTTCCCTGATGGAGGGCGGTCTTCCATTTGAAGTCCGTCAACCCAGGTACAATGCGGAAACAGAAGCTGCCATTGAGGAGACCCGCAAGATTATGGACGGTTCAATACCAGCCAAACGCTATACTTCCGTCGATGACATGTTTAACGATGCTCTTGCAGAGGATACTGTACATGCTTGATCTTGTAATGGCCACCCAGTTCAGAAAAGATCTGAAGCGTATCAATAAGCGGGGCAAAGATCTGTCCCTGCTTAAAGATGTCCTTCAGACTCTTCGGGAAGAACAAGTGCTGGAAGAAAAGTACCTCTTCTCCAAACCTGACAACGCTGCTTAAAATATTTGATACACTCGGTCTTACACTCACTGTCCAGACTGATCCGCACAAAAGAATGTCATCAATTGCAAAATAACAAATTTCAGTACCTGTACACCGGATGGGAATCCTCCCGTCCGGTTTTTTTATCGTGGCACCGCTTGCACTTAACAGTGCCTGTCACCAGATATCCTGTATGTCAACCGCTCCATGTCGCGTGCTGGAACACCTACAGATAACGCAGCGATGGAATCCATCAATGGCTAGATTAAAGCAGAGCTTTTTATGGATTTCCATGTTACCGGTGATAAGCCGGTAGAACAGGAAATCGATGAATATATCATCTTTTTCAATGAGCAGAGACCTGCATACTCTCTTGATTACATGACTCCAAAGCAGTTCAGGGAAGCTCATGCTACCTGATCTGCTCATGAGTCCATCACCATCGGCGATAACTGTCCAGCAATTCTTGGAGTGATGTCAAAGGTATCGTCTGGATTGAATAACTATCAAAATCAAGTTACCAAAAAAGTAATTTCGTGTCCAAAATATGTTGAATACTGCACTGTAATTTCTATCCACCCGCTCTTGCGAGCGGGAATACAAGTCAGTAATAGCACTCACGGCGGCAAAGATTTCTATCCACCCGCTCTTGCGAGCGGGAATTCTTCCAAGCAACCTTTTTTATATTCATTTTTATTTCTATCCACCCGCTCTTGCGAGCGGGAATGGCGTTGCCTTCAGCCACGGCTGCAGAATCTGATTTCTATCCACCCGCTCTTGCGAGCGGGAATAGCTACTCTTATAAACATAATGAAGCAGAAAAATTTCTATCCACCCGCTCTTGCGAGCGGGAATAACATATCCCAATTTATTTAAGGAATTCAGCAATTTCTATCCACCCGCTCTTGCGAGCGGGAATCCAGCTGCTTGCCGACTTGATCCTGATTACCATTTCTATCCACCCGCTCTTGCGAGCGGGAATCCGTTGACCTTTTCTGCATTGTCCACAACACATTTCTATCCACCCGCTCTTGCGAGCGGGAATCATGGCTGCAGATATAGCTAGTATAGATGTTGCATTTCTATCCACCCGCTCTTGCGAGCGGGAATGAGGAGAAATTCTTTAAAGAACTGCCGCGGTTATTTCTATCCACCCGCTCTTGCGAGCGGGAATTCAATTCGCCCCTTCTGCGCACTCCACGATGCATTTCTATCCACCCGCTCTTGCGAGCGGGAATTCGGCAGTTCGCATGGATGTGATCCGCATGGTATTTCTATCCACCCGCTCTTGCGAGCGGGAATCTCAGCAAGTACCGGAGACCACCATCCGAGTATTTCTATCCACCCGCTCTTGCGAGCGGGAATCTTCTTTAGGGTTTACAACAAACCCTAAGAAAAATTTCTATCCACCCGCTCTTGCGAGCGGGAATCAGTCGGCGATTGCGCTCTCGGAAGCCGGAGATTTCTATCCACCCGCTCTTGCGAGCGGGAATTTGACTTTTCCGATGGCATTCATTACAGAATATTTCTATCCACCCGCTCTTGCGAGCGGGAATAATCGTTGTGTATCCTTCAAGTGCTAATTTATTATTTCTATCCACCCGCTCTTGCGAGCGGGAATCTCGACCTCTGTGTCTTCCCAGGTGTGCTTATATTTCTATCCACCCGCTCTTGCGAGCGTGAATTCAAGCTCCGGCCTTTTTCGTGATCTTTGCGAAATTTCTATCCACCCGCTCTTGCGAGCGGGAATCTCCCGTCGGGCAGATCTATCTGCTACTGGCAATTTCTATCCACCCGCTCTTGCGAGCGGGAATCTGCCACCTGTGGCAGCGGAAAAACTTCTATAATTTCTATCCACCCGCTCTTGCGAGCGGGAATACAAAAGACCAGGTGAAAGAATCGTTCAGTAAATTTCTATCCACCCGCTCTTGCGAGCGGGAATGCTGATAATATGCGTCCGGCTCTCCGCCCAATCATTTCTATCCACCCGCTCTTGCGAGCGGGAATAACGGCTCTGATTTTACGTCAGTATTCATGGGATTTCTATCCACCCGCTCTTGCGAGCGGGAATGTATTGTCTGGATTATTCCCACTGTTGGCATATTTCTATCCACCCGCTCTTGCGAGCGGGAATGCAAACCTCTTCGGTATGCTCTACGCACAGGAATTTCTATCCACCCGCTCTTGCGAGCGGGAATCGTACCTGATTCGCTACGCTTGTTAATCCGACACATTTCTATCCACCCGCTCTTGCGAGCGGGAATTGCTTGCCGTCCTTTCTTCCCGTCTCTTCGATATTTCTATCCACCCGCTCTTGCGAGCGGGAATGCGGCTGGTGTTGGTGCTGGTGGCATATTGCGATTTCTATCCACCCGCTCTTGCGAGCGGGAATGTATTCTGTAAAGCTGAAAGATCTCCGATATTATTTCTATCCACCCGCTCTTGCGAGCGGGAATGCCAATATGGCACAATTTCAGCTTTTGGGAGATTTCTATCCACCCGCTCTTGCGAGCGGGAATACAATTCCGGCGAAGAATTCCGGCAGACTGAATTTCTATCCACCCGCTCTTGCGAGCGGGAATCATTCCTGATCTTCCATCTATATCAGCCGTTGAATTTCTATCCACCCGCTCTTGCGAGCGGGAATTTACAAACGTATTTATGGGTGCGGTGCAAATATTTCTATCCACCCGCTCTTGCGAGCGGGAATGATTCGGTAAAATATCTTAACAGAGAAAAGCAATTTCTATCCACCCGCTCTTGCGAGCGGGAATGAAGCGATTGATCATTATAATAAGAGTAAAAATATTTCTATCCACCCGCTCTTGCGAGCGGGAATCAGGAGAAGTCCTCGGAAAGAGTGACATCATATTTCTATCCACCCGCTCTTGCGAGCGGGAATACATAACGGGGTGATCGACTGGGAAAAAGTAAATTTCTATCCACCCGCTCTTGCGAGCGGGAATTTGGGGAGTATGGACTACCGCTTGTGCTAGAACATTTCTATCCACCCGCTCTTGCGAGCGGGAATCATTCCCGCCACGTTTCCGGCGATCTGCACTGATTTCTATCCACCCGCTCTTGCGAGCGGGAATACAGGCTGCTCTTGAATCCGGCTGGAGTTTGAAATTTCTATCCACCCGCTCTTGCGAGCGGGAATCGCAACAATCGCCGCCTGTCTGCTGATTGTATATTTCTATCCACCCGCTCTTGCGAGCGGGAATATTTCAGAATTAAAAAAAGCAAGAACACGATAATTTCTATCCACCCGCTCTTGCGAGCGGGAATTCCTCATGTTTGGATAGAAGTCTACAAACCAAATTTCTATCCACCCGCTCTTGCGAGCGGGAATGACCGCCCCAACGCTCAAGAACCGTCTGAATATTTCTATCCACCCGCTCTTGCGAGCGGGAATCGCTCCATTCTCCATGACTTAATTTGGTAATAAATTTCTATCCACCCGCTCTTGCGAGCGGGAATTCCCATACCACTGCGTTAATTACTTCAATCGCATTTCTATCCACCCGCTCTTGCGAGCGGGAATTCCATTTCTTATGATTTTCAGATGGTATTCTAATTTCTATCCACCCGCTCTTGCGAGCGGGAATAATATCAGGGCATGTCGATGTGCTGCAAACCTAATTTCTATCCACCCGCTCTTGCGAGCGGGAATTATTTAAGAGGGATAAGCTATGATTGAGTTTATTTCTATCCACCCGCTCTTGCGAGCGGGAATACTAAAATGGCTAAACGACTAACGCCAATAAATTTCTATCCACCCGCTCTTGCGAGCGGGAATACTATGTTATAATAGATTCAGCAGAGTTAAAATTTCTATCCACCCGCTCTTGCGAGCGGGAATACTATGTTATAATAGATTCAGCAGAGTTAAAATTTCTATCCACCCGCTCTTGCGAGCGGGAATCTTCTAAAATCCGGATTATTTACGGCTCCGGATTTCTATCCACCCGCTCTTGCGAGCGGGAATCCATCGGATCGCCGCCTGTCTGCTGATTGTATATTTCTATCCACCCGCTCTTGCGAGCGGGAATTTGCAAAATCCCATGTTTTCAACTTCATAGCAATTTCTATCCACCCGCTCTTGCGAGCGGGAATGACAAGAGGCGGTAACATAGGCGTGACAATGAATTTCTATCCACCCGCTCTTGCGAGCGGGAATATCTTCCGGTAGCTCTGCTGTGAACCTGTTACCCATTTCTATCCACCCGCTCTTGCGAGCGGGAATGGCTTTTAATTGGTCCGGCATGAAGTTTAAAGATTTCTATCCACCCGCTCTTGCGAGCGGGAATTCAAGCGTAGGCTTCCCAGTCTCTTCTTCAATATTTCTATCCACCCGCTCTTGCGAGCGGGAATTACCCAACTCATAGATCCCGGTAAATAGATTAATTTCTATCCACCCGCTCTTGCGAGCGGGAATATTGCTCTTATATGTGGCATCATGTATCATTTCATTTCTATCCACCCGCTCTTGCGAGCGGGAATACCATTGGATAAAACAGGATTATCACATTGAAATTTCTATCCACCCGCTCTTGCGAGCGGGAATTTTCTATCCTTATAGAGTTTCAGAAGATTTATATTTCTATCCACCCGCTCTTGCGAGCGGGAATTGTGGTTTCTGTTTTTGTTTCGGCGGCTTTACATTTCTATCCACCCGCTCTTGCGAGCGGGAATAAATTCCATGAGTTGGCATTCCGTTTTATTATATTTCTATCCACCCGCTCTTGCGAGCGGGAATATATCTTTTTGAATGAATCCAGAGAAAAGAGATATTTCTATCCACCCGCTCTTGCGAGCGGGAATACTTATAATGTTCCATCGATACGAGAGAAAAATTTCTATCCACCCGCTCTTGCGAGCGGGAATCAGTCGAATTTCGCCCACTGATTCCAAAATTATTTCTATCCACCCGCTCTTGCGAGCGGGAATGGAAGATCCGGAATGTCTATCGGGTCGTTATATTTCTATCCACCCGCTCTTGCGAGCGGGAATATTAATTGAAGAGATTGCCTCTGCATTATATATTTCTATCCACCCGCTCTTGCGAGCGGGAATACCATTGGATAAAACAGGATTATCACATTGAAATTTCTATCCACCCGCTCTTGCGAGCGGGAATTAAATTCTTCCCATGTTCTTCCCATCATACATATTTATTATCCGCCTTTCTGGCGAAAGGCACCGATGAGGTTATGAAAACCGAGGTGCTTTCGCTCTTTCTACTTCTATTAATTCCTGATATCCTTTTCTTGCAGGACCGGCACACTACAGAGCA
>Ga0256404_1002915_pt1 | contig 36287 bp, 45 predicted proteins | sample RumenRJG_01DNA_FD_185990 | JGI IMG/M metagenome (GOLD analysis project Ga0256404, IMG submission 185990) | Bovine rumen microbial communities from Lethbridge, Alberta, Canada - RJG_01 | ecosystem: Host-associated > Mammals > Digestive system > Stomach > Rumen | place: Canada: Alberta | collected... | reverse complement strand
GCGCCCACGTCGTGTTTTGGGCTATCATACGCCGTCAGAGCTATTTGATGCATTCCTCGATGAAGTTTATGCTATTGAGTGTGTTTCTTGATTATAGTTGTTCAAATTCAACTTGCAATTTACCTTTGTACTTTTGGATGGTAAAGTCGATGTAGTCCTTTCCCCCTTCCGGAACGAAGGGTTCTTCCGGATCCCCGTCGATGAGGTACCCTTTCCGGTTGGCCATCAGCTCCCGGCCGTTGGCGGAAAGGCTGTAGCTGTCCCACAAGGTCATCCGGGGATGGTCCCCCAGGATCCGGTCGCTGGTGCTGAAGGGCAACAGTTCGTATTCCTGATCCGTGTCAATGGTCAGATTCTCCTTCTGTCCGTTGAACATCCGCACCACAATATCCCGCTGGCCTTCCGCCATCATGCCGGTATCGATATCCAAGATGGTGGTGTTCCCGTAAAGCTGGGTCAGGACGGCAAAATCCAGCTTGATGGATACCCCCAGCCGGTTCAGATCCAGGAACCGATAGTCCGAAGCCATGGGACGGCGGAACAGTTTCACGGTTCCGTTCCCTTCCGTCAGGACGTAGGAATTGTAGGGATGCAGGGTCTCAATGACGTCCGTCCCCTTCCGGCTCTCGCTGTTGCTGCTGCATTCCGCCTTACAGTAATCTCCTCGGATTGTCAGGTGGATGATGTAGTCCGCATTGGATTCTTCGTTGTAATAGATCTTGAGCATTACCCTTCCTCCTTGTCCGCCACATCGTACCCATTCACGAGAACGTCCTTGCCGCCCTCGATGGTCAGCCGGTACCCGGTGACTTCTTCTTTCCGGATTTTCATCACATCATCCTGCATCTTCCGGCCTTCAAAGAGCATCTGGATTCGACCATTCATGGCTTTTCGCACATTCTTCAGGGATATGGCACTCCGCAAACCAGTCAGGGTAAAGAGAATGCTGTTCCCGGCCAGGATCAGGTCTGGATTTCGTTCAAAGTGAAGGGTCTGATGGAGCTGGACCTGTTCTATTTTCAGCAGAATTCTTGCTCGATGGCCCCGATCCACCACCAGCATTCCTGGCTTTAGATGCTCTACCGGCACAGGCCCTTCCACCGTACTTACGTTTCCTTTTGCAATGATCATGAGTTGTTCCTCCTTTAGCTGTCATCCGAGCAATTGCAGTTGCAGTCGCAATTGCAGTTCTTGGTCATGTAATACTGGCATTTCTGGCACCCCTGGCAGGTTTGGCACCCTTGACAGGTCTGGCATTTTTGGCATCCCTGGCATGTCTGGCAAGACTGGCACCCCTGACAAGTCTGGCAGCAGTTGGCTTGACAACAGTTTCCCGAAAAGGCTTCCTCTAGCTTGTTTACCGCTGTTTCCAGGGCTGCCACGTTGATTTTCTTCACCTTGTCATAGTTCATCGAGGAAAGGTCGATGGAAATCTTCGTCTTTGTGGCAAGAGTTTCCAGACCCGATTGGATGTCCGTCAGGTCCTTTTTCCACACAATCTCATTCTGACTTGCCATTATGGCCCTCCTCCCGAATCATCCGAACAGTTACAGTTGCCACCAGAGCAGTTGCAGTCACATTGCCCTCTCGTCTGGCAGGTGCAGTTTCTCGAGCTGCACTGGCTGATGCTCTGACAGGTCTGGCAGGAACTGGACTGGCATTTTGTGCTCTGGCACCCTTGGCAGGTCTGACAGCCCTGGCAAGTCTGGCAATACACGCAGTTCCCACAGTTGTCCACGTTGACCGCATAGGTATTGAGCTGTTCCAGAGCCGTCTGCAGTTCCGTCACATGGATGGCCTTTACTTTGAGCTCACTGGTATCCCCAAGAGCAGCCGTATCTGTAAAAGAAGTTTTATTGATGGTTCCGTTCTTTGCCATGGTTCTTCTCCAATAACTTCTGCCCGTACTGCTGGACGGCCATAAGGACCGGAGTAAAGACGGCCCGCTTCAGCCTGCAGTAGGACTCCTTCCGGGCCTTATCCCCCACCAGTTTGCAGCCTCCCTGGCAGAAGGCAAGGGCTGTACAGGATAGGCACTCTTTTCGATGTTCATGGGTATGGTCTCCCGCAAGAATCCGCTGCAAATAGGTGAAATATCCATCCTGGATAGTGCCTGCCTTCCGGGATGTATTGTGGCAGGGATAAAAGTTCCCCTGGAGGTCCAGGTTCAGCACCGTCAGCCCATTTCCGCAGGCAGCGGTATACCGGGTCCACTTTCCCTTTCCTGTCAGGTAGAATTCCTTCAAAGCATGAAACAGCTGCCGGATATAGGCTTCTTCCGTATAGCGATCCGGAGAGACCCGTTTCCCGAAGCCGTCCAGGAACTGGAGGGCCATGACCGTCATCTCCCACTTCACCCGGCTGTAGTCTATGTCCAGCAGATTCTTCTTTGGAAGGCCCGTATCCATGATCTCGTCCAGGTTCACGGCAATCTGGTATCCATGGATGGCACTGTACACCTCCGAGATCTTCTGGAAGGCCTGGAGTACTTCCCGGGGATAGGCTTTGGCGGAAAGGACGGCAGAAAGACAGAGATGTTCCAGGGCCAGGATCCGTTCCCGGGTCTCCGGCACGGAAAACACATCGTATCCTCTCGTTTCCTTCACATGAGGCCCGTCCCAGGACACACAGACCGTGAAATTCCGGGCATTAAAAAAACGGACCATTTCGTCCGTCAGGGCCCGGCCATTGGTGATGATGCCAAAGGTCAGGGGAATCTTTCGTTTTTCCAGTTCTGTAACGACATTCTTGATAATCCCAAAGTACAATAACGGTTCCCCGCCGTAAAACTGCAGGTGGAAGGGCCGGTCATTCTCTTGGGCCACTTCTTCCAGAAAATCATAAATCTCTGGATTCACCTCCCGGGTCAAAGCCTTATGCACCAGAGGGTGCTGCAGGCAGTAGGCACAGTTCATATTGCAGGAATTCCCCAGCATGAGGAATACGGTATTGATATTTCGTCTGAGATATTTCATCTTCCACTCCTTACCATGATTTTCACCAGCCGCACATTTTCTGCGCTATCGTCCTTCACAATCTGCCCCACTGCCTGGATGATGCTTTCTCCCGGAAGGGCCATCCGCCCCACCCCTGGCATTTCGGAAGGAATGACCCAGCCACCCTTTTTGGCTTTCCCATACATCCGGACCGGAACACGGCCAGCCAGGGCTACGGGAATGTACGTGGGCAGGTTGCTCTTCAGAATGTCATCTCCCGGAGAAAGGGTCCGGCCGCCGATGATGGAAGCGAAATCTTCCGTATGGACGCCCACCACACAGGAGCTGCTGGCGGTGGCCTTGACGTATTGTTCCTTGCCGGAAGTTTCATCCAAAGCAATAATGTCTCCCCGCTGGGTATCTCCGCCCCGGGGAAAGAATTCGGCGTAGTCGTTATAAACCGCGTTGTAGACTTTGGTGGCAGTCAGGGTGCCCGTCAGGGTCACATTCCCGTCGGCATCTGTGGCCACAAACCGGCTGTCGTTGGTGAGCTGGCTGGTCTTGTCCGGAATGGTTGGTCTGTTCAGCAGATCCGTATAGCTGCCGGTTTTGGCTACCGCAGCAAGGGTCCCGGTTTCCCCGGTCAGTTCCTCCTTGGTGGCGTAGGTCTCCGCGATGTTGTTCCCTTTTCCATCCGCCAGGGCCGCCTGAGCCGTTGCGGCAGCATCCAGTTTCTTCCCCATGGCCGTCATGATGGTGGTGGCAAAGTTGGGGTCGTTTCCCAGGGCATCCGCCAGTTCTTTCAGGGTATCCAGAGACGCATCCGAACCATTCACCAGCTCTGCGATTTTCTGCTTCACATAGGCTACGTTGGCGATCTGGGTACTTTGGGCGCTTTTTGTGGGAGTCGGGGCTGCCGGAGTCCCTGTCAGGACCGGGCTGTCCACATCCGCCTTCACCTTCAGGTCGATCTGCATCTGGGCCAGTTTCTCGGCGGCACTTTCCGCATTCTGCCGTGCAATGGTGGCCTGGGTGGTGGCTTCTTCCTGGGAAGCCTTGGCCCCGGAAGCACTGCTGGCAGAGGCTTTGGCACTGGTGTCCGCGGCCTTGGCACTGGCGGAGGCTTCCGTTGCTTTTTGGGAAGAAATCGTAGCCCAGGTCTTGGCCGACTTGGCCCCGGAAAGGCCATCCGGTTCTGCATCACTCTCTGCCCATTCTCTGGCTGTTTCGGACCATGTCTTGGAGGACCTTGCCCCGGAAACCCCATCCGGTTCCGAAGTGCTTTCCGCCCATTGTCTAGCTGTATCTGCCCAGACTTTAGAAGAACGGGTTCCTTCTCCAGCCGGAGGGCTGTCGCTTTCTGCCCAGGCTTCCGCCATGTTCTGGCTGTTCAGGGCATTTTCCGCATATTCTCCGGCTTTGATTTTGTATTCCCGAGCCTGATCCGCTGCATACCCGTCAGCCACATCTCCCATTTCTATTTCACTGTTGTTCTGGACAGTCAGTGTCACTTCCACATTGGCAGCATCAGACATTGTGGGCCACCCCCTTGATGATGAAAGATTTGGTAAAGAAACAGTTGAGAATCCGTTCCGTCTCGCTGTTCATAATGGCCAGGTCGTAGATATAGGCACCGGGTTCCAGGGAATCCAGAGCGCCCTTCGGCACCACCACATCCACAAAGTTGTTGTTGGGATTGTAGAAGGTATCCGTATACACCACTTCGGAAGAATTCGTGGTCTTCTTGATGGCGAACACCACCTTGTCCGCATGGGTCAGCTTGTAGTTGCTAAAACGGAACCGGATGGAAAAGGTATCGTATTGGGATACCTGGATGTTCTTGTTTTCGTCAATGACCAGCATCTTAGCCTCCTCCCGAATCGTCGCTGCAGTCACAGTTACAGTTGCAGTTGCACTGAGAATTCTCTTTCCAGTATTCTTCCGTGTGGGACCGGTTCACCAGTTCCTGCAGGATGCGCCGAAGCGTATAGGTGCCTGCGGGGATGCCACGGTGTTTCCGGATATGGTAAACGGACTGGATGGACTGGAGGCTCGGTGCCGATGTGGGCCCCGTCTCCACATCCCAGGAATTCAGGCTGACCACCCGGGCATCCTTGTCCGCCTGGGTACTGGAGGTAACAGCAATCTCCACCTGGTCGATGAGCCGATCGTCTGTCAAAGTTCCCATTCCGTTATAGGTGACTCGAACGGTCTTTCCTGCATCGGCCGCGGAAAATTTCAACGTCCCTGTATTCCATCCCTCGATACCGTGCTCCGTGGTAAGGTAATCCGGCCAGTACTGCCCCTGGGCCGGTTCTTCCGACACTTCTGTCAAGAGATTCCCGTTTTGGAACTTCACCTGTAACGTGGTGGGAGATGTCTTCTGGGGCACTTCCGCCAGCCGGATGGTATAAGGGCTGTTGCTGGGGATCACGTGGGTCTCGTCGAAGATTTTCTTAATATCGAAGGTATTTTCAAAGGGATTGAATCGATAATCATGAATGGCCATCAGCTGCCTCCTTTCCATTGTTTCAGAGCCGAAGCCTGGGATTGTTCAATATTCTTGGACCGCCGTTCAATTTCCGACAGATACCGGTCCACGGAAAAAAGAGGCTCGCCCAGCTCCATTTCGGTCTTGATGCCCTTTTCCCCGGAGAGTGTGTATTTGATCTTCTTGATGGGGTAGGTATCTGCATTCCCGTCAAGACGCCTTATCTCCGCCAGCCCGTCCGTGGACATGTGGCGGACGTTGAATGTCCCGTCCGGGTAAGGGTACTCCAGCCGGACTCCGCTGATCTTGGCGGACTTCACCGGAGCCTTGTACTGGCTGATCTGGTTTTCGCCCCACCTTTTGGCATCGGCGGCATCGTAGGCTTCCGGCAGGTTCCAGACGGCCTGGTGGACCCCGTAGCTGTTCTGGCTTTCCTTATCTTCCACAATGCACAGCCACTGCTCGCCCTGGTCGTCCACGCTGCCTCCCTTGATCCGGGCCCAGTTCACCAGTTTGGACACATCCCAGGAGGGAGTGTAGGAAGTGATGTGCTTTCCCACGGTCAGACGGGCCTGTTCGTTCACCGCCGTCTCTCTGCGGCGAAAGTACAGACATCGGTACTCGTCCACTCCGTACACGTAGTCCACGGCGAAGTCCGCCAGGGTATTCAGGGCTTCTTTCACCGTCACCCCGTCAAAGACCAGCTTGGTGGGACTGTAGCCCACGCTCTGGATCTTGCTGTCGTTGTAGACCACCTGGAGGGTCTGCCGTTCCACCTGGCGGGCAATATCCCGGACGATATCTCCCACGTCCGTATTCTCATAGGTTTTCCAGAGCATCACGTTCTCCAGTCGGTTGTAGAAGCCATAGCCTTTGTACACGAACTTGGTGTCCGTGGTTCCTTCAATGGGCCGGCTGATGATGTATCCGCTGTACCAGGGTTTCCGGTCTCCGTACAGGTGGATGTCGATGCGCTGCATGTAGTCCATTTGTGTGTTCGAAGGTTGCCGGTAAAAGGTCAGCTGGCACTGGCCGCAGCCGGTGCTGGTGATTTCAAAGGTCACTTCGTTCAGGGCATTGGCCTCACTGCCTCCTCCAAAAATGGCCGTCCGGGTCCCGTCCTTTTTGTAGGCATAGACCACAAACTGGCCGGGATAGTACTCATGGATCTTCCCCCGGTCGCTGTTTCCTTCACCGGCCCCAGCAGGTCCGGCAAAGATCCACCGACCGAACAGACCCCGTCCAAAGATGAAATTCGTCATACAAACCACCTGTTGGTATAGGTAATCTCCACTGTGCCTGCTCCTCCTGTATAGAGGAAGAGATTGGCTCCCGGTTTAGCGTGGAGAAAAGTGCCCGTAAAGGCATTGATGCTGTTGTCCTTGTCCCGCCAGACTGTCCCTTCCCGGCCGTTGACGATGGAGGTCTTGGGAGCCACCAGCAGGGCATCCGTCAGGGTGAACTTCTCTTTGGCTTCCTGGTGCCAGACGGTCAGATTGGTCATTCGGTCCAGGGGAATAAAGCGGAAAGTAAGCGGTGTATCCACACTCCCCAGGTTATGGAGCACCATTTCTGCCTGCACCGTGGCCTGAGGAAAGGTAAAGACCACCTTGGATTCCTGAGCTTCATAACGGAACGGATCTGCCAGGAGAAGGGATACAGTGATGTTGCTCCTTCTCTGCTTGAATCCGTTCTCGAACTTGTGCTTGATTTTCGACAAACAGGCCACATGGTAGACCCGGTCCGGCCGGCCTGCCATCAGGGAATAGTCTGTCTGGCCAAAGAAGGTATAGGCCTCATTCAGTACCTCGTCATGGTCTTCTTCCGTAGCCCCTTCCATGGAAAACTCCACCTGGAGGGTCCGTCCGTCAATCTTCCCATCCCCCACAGCATCACTCCCATGGGCAAAGGCCCGGGACTGGAGCTTGCTCCGGAAGGTGTAGCTGCCGCTGTCCGTCAGGCTCCAGTGGACTGGGAGCTTGTATTCCACCCCGTCTTTGGTGATGGTAAAATTCTGTTCGTTTTCTTTTCTTTCCGGAAACATGCTCTTTCACTCCCTGGTTCCCGCTGCTGTTTTTTATCAGTTGTTGGAATCCTGGTCGAAGGGAACGAAGTCCCCACGGTCGATTTCATACAGGATTACCACATCACCATCCTGTTTGGTGATGGCCACATCATTTTCCACGTAGGATTCTATCAGATGGCCATTGATCATCCGGCTCTGGTAGCAGGTGGGATTCCGATCCGTGATTTCGGTACCAGGGTCTCCTACAATATCCCGGATGTCAGTAGCAAAAGCCGTTCCCGCAATGCCAGCTACCAGGGCCAGAGTCATTGCCATCGTTTTCATATTCTTCATCGTGCATCTCTCCTTTTTGTGCATAAAAATAGGACAGCCGGTTTTCCGATGCCCTTGTAAAAAAAAACTATGAAATTTAGGTATAAGAAAAGCCCGCTGGGATCGCAGAGAGCTTTAAATTTTATTGCTTTTCTAAATATCTAGGAACATAGAAACATCCGCTAGCTCTTGACATTCTTCCGCATCCCGGGCAAGTGATTGACAAAGACATTGTCTCCTTCGAAAACTCAATTTCTAGTTTATGTCCACATTCGGGGCATTTCAAATTATTCAAAGTCTCTCTATCACCTGTAAATATGATTTCTTCAATCTTGTCCCACTCTTCCATAATCCCACCCCTTTAACTTGATGTTATTATACCATTTTTTAATCTCTGAAGTTTCATGCACCTCTCAGTCCGGCCAGGACAGCATCCGTAAACCCATCCATCAGATCATCCAGATCCGCGGCGTTGTTAATGTCTCCGTAATTGTTGAAGGTGGTGGCCACTTCCCGGTTGTCCGTGGATTCGCTGGAGTTCACGATTCCTTCCGCAATGCTGTCGAATACCGCCCGGTTGAGCGGCAGGGCCACTTCATCCCCGGCATCCCCTAGAACCCCAACCAGGGGTCTTGTGAAATACCCGCCTTTGGCATACTTGGGAGTTTTCGCTCCTCCAGCTGTTCCTGCCGCGGTATTGGTAGCAGCTGCCGCCATGCCGATGCCTACCGCCGCAGAAGTTCCTCCGGTCAAAAGGCCCGTAGCCACCGGACCGGCAGAGGGGTCGATGACCAGTTTCAGCCAGGCCGCAGGAGCCAGAGCCCCGGCAGCGGCTGTCCCCTGGGCTGCTGTTTTGGCTGCACTGGCCGCGTTCAACTTATCCCCAAAAAGAGCCGTCACCAGCATCCCGGAGAGCATCTGGGAAAAGTAGCTGGCGATGGTCTTCAGCATGGCTTTTCCCAGATCCAGGAAGGCGTCCTTGGCGTTTTTGGCTCCGGTCAAAATGTCCGTGAAGGCCGTCTCCAGCCCGCTCAGGGTGGTGGAAGCCATGTCCGCAATCAGTTCCAGTGTCCCCATGTGGGCATTCATATAGGCCTCCTGGTAGGTATCCATCAGGGATTTCTCCGCGTCGATGTTGCTCTGCCGAAGGGCCATTTCTGCCGTCAGGTTCTCCTGGAGCATGGCCAGGGAGTTCTGGTTGTAGGCTTCATCAATGGCTGCCTGGATGTCTTTTCCCTGGGCAAAGTAGGCATTCCGCTCATCCATGTAGCTTTTGTAGGCTGCTGCCTTTTCCAGGTTGGCCTGCTTGTCAAAGGCGATTTCATTGGCACTGGCCTGTTCGTAGGCGATGCCCTTTTCTTTCAAAGCGTTCAGGAATACAGCCTTTTCGCTGGCCGTCAAAGAAATAAAGTCCTGAGAGAGTTTGGCATACTTGTCGTCAATGGACGCCACCGCTTTCTCCATATCGGACTGCATCTTCATGACTTCCTGTTCCTGCTTGGAACCGTACAAGGTAAGTTTGGCCGTCACCGCATCAAAGGACAGATCCCGGGCCTTGTTCATCAGTTCCCGGGCTTTGGCCTGTTCTTCAGAAAGGGCATCCAGCCGCTTCTGGGCATACAGTTCTGCCAGACGGGTCTTGTCCCGTTCGTAGTTTTCGTTGGCGGATTTGGATTTTTCCAGTTCGTCCGTTTCTTCCTTGTACCACCGGTCCACCAGGGCACTCTTGGTCTGAAAGGTCCGGAACCATTCTTCTTCGATGCTCTTGCTGGTCTGGGCCGCGGCATTGGCCAATTGGTCCGTTCCACTGGAACTTCCGCCTCGTCCGCCACCGCCGCCAGAACCACCGCCGCCTCCCCCAGCAGGGGCCGGAATGTCCGTACCCCCGCCCCGGAGGTTGCTGAAGTCCGGCAGCTTGAACTCCCGTTTGGCAGGAGCACTGCCGCCACCACCACCAGAGCCGCCGCTTTCCCCGCCCATGGATCCCAGGGCATTGTTGGTCTCCAGTATCTTCTGGATCAGTCTGGAGAGCCAGCTGATGGCTTCGCTGACAAAGTTGGCAATGGTAGATAGACCGCTGGAAGCCCAGGAGGGAAGGATGCTGCCTGCCATATCCGATAGGATGCTTCCCACTTCATCGATGCAGGCCCCAATGCCCTCCACCAGATAGGTGAAGGCATTCAGGATCCAGGTGACACATTCACTGAGGACGCTGATGAAGTTCAGCACCCCGTTGACCACGCCGCCGATCACCTGCAGAGCCGCAAGAAAGGCAGCACCCATCACCGCCGCCACCAGGGTGAACACAGGTTCCAGAGCCTGGAGATTAGCGATGATGGTCTGGGCTGCCGCGCTCATCATAGTCCGAACGGCATCCACAGCCCTTGTAACCGTTTCCATCTTGATGCCCATGGTCCCCAGCACATCTTCCACGGTCATTCCGCTTTTCACGATGGCGTAAAGAGCCGTGGCCACTGCTGCCGCCACCGCAATAAAGGGAGCTGCTGCCGTGACCGCTGCCAGGAAGGGTGCCGCCATTAGGGTCACTTTCGTCACAAAAAGCCCAATGGCGGGGATAGCAAGGCCGGTCAGGGTGGAAACGATAAGCAGAATCCCTGCTTGGAACTCCGGAGGGATAGCGGTGAGCAAGGCTTCCGTTAATCCGGAAGACTGGACCGTTGCGGCAAAGTTGGTCAGCATATCCCCCAGTGACTGGAAGAGTCCCGTCAGGTTCAGGGCTTCTGCAATCTGGAGCCCTACCTGGGCCGCGGACTGTTCCAGTCCATCCATAAGGGTGGACCAGGTGCCGCTGATGGTCTCACTCTGCTGGTCCATCATGCCCCCGAAAGACTGCTCCATACCGCTGACCAGAGCTGTGATCCCGGTTGCCGCATCAATGGCTCCCTTGGACACCATGCTCATGGCTTCCGGCACGGACACACCGATCTGATCCGCCAGCATCTTCCAGGCAGGAATCCCGGTTTCGGTAAGCTGCATCATTTCACCGGCCTGGACCTTGGACTTGGCGGCCATCTGGCCCAGAGCCAGGGTGATCCGGTTAATGCCTTCCGCCCCAAGGCCTACACCAGCCGCCGCATCTCCTACTGCAGTTAATGTAGGAATGACCTGTTCCGCAGAAAACCCAAAGGCAATGAACTTCTGGGCTGCTTGGGACACCTGACTGAACTCAAAGGGGGTCTTGGCCGCAAAGTCCTGCATCTTGGCCAGGAAATCCTGGGCTTTTTCCGCGCTCCCCAGCATATTGGTGAAGGCGGTCTTGGTGCTCTGGAGACTGGCTCCTGCTTTCACAGACGCCACTCCCAGGGCAGCCAGCCCGGCTCCGATGCCGCCCAGAACGGCCAGGGATTTATTAGAAAGGTCAAGAGCGTCGCTTCCAAAGGCGGTCTTGATCTGACGTTTGGTTGCATTGAGTTCTTTCCGGAGGTCGGAGGTATCCGCCCCGATCTTTACCAGAAGATCAGCGATGGTTGCCATGTCCGTCAGCTCCTTTCCGTCTGAATTCCTCGAAGAAGGCATCCCGCTCTGCTGCGATTTCGCTTCCTGTTTTCTTAGGCAGGAAGGGCTTCATGAGTTTTTCCGTCCGTACAGGCTTTCTCGTATGGACGCTCATGAGGCAGGCCACCCAGTAGGCGGTCTCCCATTTTTTCCGCTGTTCTGCTTTCGCCCGGCACTCTGCCATCCGGTCCAGTTCCAGAGGCGTCAGGGCATAAAACTGGGCAGGCAGAAGATGCAAGAGCCCATAGGCCACTTCTTCCGCCCACCCCAACCAGTCGTTAAAAGACGGGACTTCTTCCTGTCCCGCCGTTAGTTTTTTGGCTTCGTATTAGCCTTTCCAGTCGGTTCTTCCTCCGGGAAAATGGCGTAATACACTTCTTTCCCCAGGATCCCGGACCCGGCAATGGCCTTCACCACCGGCTGGACGAATTCATCCATCTCGTGGCCTTCGTCGATCAGTTCCTGCATCTTATTGGCGTACCACTGGGGATTCTTGATGCCGTGCTGCCGGAGCCCGATGGACAGCAGCGCGGTCAGGATCCCCAGGTTCAGTTCCTGGTTCCGGATAATGTCCCCGGCACTTTTGCCCGTCAGATTCTCCACCTGGATCAGCCGGCCGATGTCGAAATACAGGTACTGGCCCGGGCCAAAAATTTCAAAGTCGATTTTCTTCATGTTTTCTCTTCCTCCTATTTGCCGGTGGGTACAGCCGTTCCATCTGCACTCTTTAATTCGCTCAAAGGCCCGTCCCCGGAAATGGTCCCGGACAGGGTGGCTACGTCATCATGAGGGGTGGACAGGCTGCATTCCGTCACAGAGCCCCAGCCGGTCACATAACTCTTGTCCGGGTACTCGAATTTAATGTGGACCTGCTTCCCTGCCAGGAAAGAGGCTTCCAGGAACCGAGCTCCCTTGTCTCCCGCCAGGTACACGGATTCCAGGTCCAGGGACCAGTTCCGCAGGCCGGGAATGGTGGATTTCCACCCGCTGGACGTTTTGCTGCTGGCGTCGATTTCATCCGCCTGTCTCGTCAGGTCACCGCTCCGCTGGCCCCCGAGTAGCAGCCAGGTGGGATTGGTGTCAGATTCTCCCGCGTTCAAATAAATCAGGTAATCCTTGCCGGCAGTAGCCGTATTGGAGGCTTCGCTCCGGCTGGGAAAAGTGGTAGTTGCCATATTATTCCTCCTTGTGGATGTTCTGGATGAGGACTTCCAGGGTGATCACCCCGCTGTACCCCGTCTCATCTTCCGGGTACGTTTCGTAGAAATCCACCCCTTGCGCGCTTACGTAGAACTCGTCTCCCGTAAGGTCCAGCTGGATGCTCCCGAACAGGTTGATGAGCTTTTCCGCCAGGGAGTTGATTTCATACCGACCCTTGTAGCTGCTGTAAATGTGGATGTGGGCCGACAGATGGGTCATGTCCTCGGTTTTCGTGGATTTGTCCTGGACGGTCATGGTTCCCAGGGTAATAAACGGCAGCACCGCTTCCTGGGGCACGTAGTCATAGACCGCCAGGCCTGTGTACTTTCTCAAAAAGGCCACCAGGGCCTTATGGATAGCATTGTTGGGTAATCTCTTCATGGTTCACGGATCGCTTTCTTCACTTCCTGGATCAGCTGGGGCTCCACATAGTCATAGGCCGGCTTGAAGAAGGGTTTCCCGGACTGGGCCGGTATCCGGGCCCGTTTCGTAAAGACAGGACCGCCCCGGAGAAACCGGAGAGCCTTTTTCTTCCTGGGCTTCACCGTATGGGCCCGGCTGCCGAACTCCACCAGATGGGCATAGGGCTGATTGCTGTACACCTGTCCTTCCAGCTTCACGGTGGAAAACCGCTGCCTGATGGATTTTTTCAGCTTTCCCGTCCGCACCGGAACCCGCTGCCGGGCCTCCCGGTAGACGGCATTGGTCCCTCTTTTGAGAGCCGCTTCCACCCGGAGACGGGTCTTCCCATCCCAGGCAGAAATCTGGCGGATGGCCTTGCTCAGTTCCCCTTCCGGCACTTTCACCGTAAAAACAGCCAATACCTACACCCCCTGTTCATACCGGTGGACGATCAGGGTGGTGCTGTCCCGGTAGGTGTTGTCCACGGTCTCGATTTCATAGAGTTCTCCAGAGAGCATCAGTCTCCATCCCCGTTTCAAATCCTTGCGGGGCCGAATCTTGATTCTTAGCTGCTCCCGATTCATGGGAGTCCCCTGGGCTTCCTGCTCGGCGTAATTTGTCTGGATCACCTGGGCCCAGATCCGTCCCATCTCTTCATAGTCTGTATGAAAGCCTCCGTAGCCGTCTTCTGTAGGCTTAGGCCGAAGGAGCGTGATCCGTTTGTCCATCTTTCCGATTTTCATTAGAATGCGTCCCTTCTTTCCCCAAACAAAAGAGAGCGCAGGGTGAGAAGCAGATTGTGGTAATCCGCATCCTCCCTGTGCTCGTAGAGATAAGCTACCGCAAATAGGACGGCCATTTTGAAAGCAGCCTTTTCTTCCGGTTCTTCCTTTCGAATGGTATCCAGACAGAGCCTTTCGGCGGAAGCGATGAGACGGGCAATGAGGTCGTCCTCCTCGTTTCCATCTACCCGAAGGTAGGCTTTCGCCTCGTCAAGGCTTATGAGTCCCGTCACTGCCATTCTCATCACCTCCTCTGGAAAATCATCAGCCGGCCTGGATTGCCAAGACCTTCACGGTTTCCGGCAGGATCAGACGGCCATCCACCCGTTCGCTGGCCAGGAACCCGATCTGTCCATTGGCCGCATAGAGCTCGCTGAGCCGTTTGAACTTCCGTCCCTGCCGGTCGGCAATCCAGTAGTAGGAGTAGTCCCCCAGGGCAATGACCTTGTTCCCGGCTGCCAGTTCCGGCACGAAGCTGGAGGTACGATAAGGCAGGCTGAGGATCCGGTCCGGCTGGCCCACCTGGACGGAAGGCTGCCAGATGTAGTTCCCGTTGTTGTCCTTCAGTTTCCGGATGGCCTTGACGGTGGAATCGTTCAGGATCCAGGAAGCATTTCTCCGGTACGGCGTGCGCAGACTGTGGTACAGGTCCATCATGTCGTCGAAGGTAATGGCGGTCTTGGCTGCCGTCACCCCCACTTCCGCTCCCTGGAACACACCCAGAGGCTTATGGTTTCCGTCACCGACCAGGAAGGCTTCTTCTTCCTTGGTGCCGATGCGTCTTGCAAATTCCTGGGTGATATAGCTTTCCAGGTCGAAAACGCTGTCGTTCATCAGTTCTTCGGAAACCCGGATGGCGGTCCCCAGCTTATGGGCTCCCAGATTCACCTGGCTGAAGGTGTCATCACTTTCCGGGTAGGCGCTGCCTTCTTCCATCCAGGCCGCTTCCCCGTGGCTGGCTACCACCGGGATGGTGTGATCCCCGGAAGAAGTCCGGATGGTATGGGCCAGGCCCCGGAAGAAGTTCTCTTCCTGGAGGGCCGCCACCAAGGTGTGCTCGTATTCATCCGGGACCAGGTAGCCCCCTTCCGGATCGGAGCCGATGGTCAGGGTATCCTTCACTTCCTGGATGTTTCCCTTGCCCCGGAAGGCCTGCCAGAAGGCTTTGGTATAGGCATCACTGGCCCGGCCTTTCTTTTCGTCCGGTTTGATCAACCCGGCCCCCGGATTTCCTTTCAGGGCCGTATCGATGGTCTTGTTCATTTCATCGTCGATGTTCCGCTGGCGTTCCAGCCGTTCGATTTCTTTGCCCAGGGCCACCACTTTTTCTTCCATCCGGTCATAGACGGCGCTGTCTTCCGCAGATACCATGCCGTCCTTATCCCGGTGGGATTCCAGGAAGGCTTTGGCCATTTCCCAGGTGTTGGCTCTTTCTTCTCTCAGTTTCAGGATCTGATTCATGGAAATTCCTCCTTAATGCACAAGAAGGCCCAGCCGCTTCATGAGTTTGTCCGCGGGGACCTTTTGGGATACAGGTTCTTTCGGTTCCTTTTTATTTTTAGTGATGGACAGTTTAGTCAAAAGAGAATTAGTAACGGCTGCCCGACTAAACAGCATGGCATCTACGTCCGGATCTCCTTCTTTATTCTCTTCGGTATAAAGAATGGCATCCGCAAACCCTAGTTCCACGGCCTTCTTGGCGTTGAACCAAGACTCGGCGTCCATCAATTTAGAGATTTTGTTCCGGGACATGCCGGTCTTGATTTCATAAGCGTTTACGATGCTTTCCTTCACTTCGGCCAGCATATCCATGGCCTTCTGCATTTCCTTGCTGTCCCCGATAGCTACGGTGATGGGGTTATGGATCATCATCATGGCCACAGGGGACATTTCCACCTGACTTCCGGCCATGGCAATGACACTGGCGGCAGAGGCAGCCAGGCCGTCGATCTTCACGGTCACATGGCCCGGATAGTCCATCAGCATGTTGTAGATCTGGGCAGCTGCAAACACATCACCCCCGGGGGAATTGATCCAGAGGGTAATGTCTCCGCTGCCGGCCATCAGCTCGTCCTTGAAAAGCTTCGGGGTCACTTCGTCCCCGAACCAGGTTTCATCAGAGATTTCTCCGGAAAGGTACAGGGTGCGGGTTTCTTCCCCTTCATTCTTCACCCAGTTCCAAAATTTACGTTTCATGGGTTTTCTCCTTTCAGGCATAAGAAAAGCACCCGGCAGATTGCTCCGCTAAGGTGCTGTTTAAAAAATTATACTTAATTCCAATCCGTATTCAGACTTATGCTGTTCGGATAATCATTGAACCACAGGTATTCCCCGTGGCCTATGCCAAAAGCTCCGAATTGCCCTGGCTTCGGTGCTGTCTGGAAGCCATAAGCCGACTGAAATTCATAGGGCAGATTTGCACAGTTAAATCCAGTCCGGTCAAAATGCCGGTCGCCGTACTGATAAATTTTGATATTCCAGACCCGCTGTTGACACATGGTCAGTTCCAATCCCAATTTCTGGTAGATCCATATCGTACTGCTTCTCTTCTGTTCCATTCTGTCAGGGCTGCCGTATTTGGCACGCACGGCATCCTCCGTCATATCAAGGCCAATTCCGCCAACCGACTCATAATATCGCGGCTCTACAGTCCTCATCAGCAGCGTTCCCTTGCCGATGTCATGATTGTCCCCGTTTAAAATAATATGAGAGTGATAGCTGGCCGAATACATGTTTTCGCAAATCACAGGCATATCCCGGTATCCTTCTGCTTCCACAATACGGATGATACCGCTGAAGTCCGTATCACCTCCTGCAAGGTGGTACACACCTACGATTGCACACCCGTTCACCGTGTTTCCCTGGAAATCGAGGACCACATTCCCCTCTTGGTCATACCATTGCCCCTGGAGCTTCGAAAGAATTCTAGGAGTTGGATCATATTCAGCCATGGCTGCGGAGCTGAACCCCATCATTACCAGACAAACCAAAAGACACACGATTCCTTTTCTCCACCATTTCATAAACCCGCCTCCATACAATTTTAAGATAATTCTATTATATAGAGGCTGCTTTGGAAACTCAACTTTCTGTTGTTTTACCTGCAAACAGCCCGGCATCCTTTAGTTTCGTCATGTTCCCGTTGATCAGGTACAGGTCCCCGCCTTCTTCTTCCGGAATCCGGTTCATGTTCTCCAGTTCCCGGATATCATTGGCGGAGAGCCACCCGTTCTGCCTTCCTACGGCATAGCCGTTCATTCGGCTTTCGTAGTCGCCCCGGAGCAGCCCGTCCACGTTGAAGTGGATCTCATACCGGGTCCGTTCTTCCGGAGTAAGGAGAGACTGGCTCATGGCCTGTTCCCACCGGGACACCCAGGGACCCAGAGTGTATTTCACAAACTCCAGGGACTGCTGCTCGATGTTGGAGAAGGTAGATTTCTCCAGGTCTCCGATCATATGAGGGGGCACCCGGAAGATCCGGGCAATCTCGTCAATCTGGAACTTCCGGGTTTCCAGGAACTGGGCCTGGTCCGGAGAAATCCCGATGGGAGAATACTTCATACCTTCTTCCAGCACGGCCACCTTCCCGGCATTGCTGCTGCCCCCGAACTGGGACTGCCAGGCTTCCCGGACTCTCTGGGGATCCTTGATGGTTCCCGGATGCTCCAGTACGCCACTGGGAGAAGCCCCGTTGGCGAAAAATTTCGCCCCAAACTCCTCGCAGGCAATAGCCATGCCGATGGCGTTTTTGGCCATGGCAATGGGAGAATACCCTACAAGGCCGTCAAACCCCAGGCCGGGAATGTGCATCACGTTTTCCTTTCGGAGCCGGACGGTGCCGTAACTCTTGATTTTCGGATTCTCGTCCGTGGCTTTGGTGTAAAGGTAGTAGATCTCCCCATCCCCGTCCCGGCACACTTCCATCCGATCCGGCATGAGGGGATACAGTGCTACCACCTGCCCCCGTCCGTTCCGGATGATCTGGGCGAAGGCATTTCCCCACAGCAGAAGGTGGGTCATAAGGGTTTCCCGGAAGACGAAGCTGGTCATCTCCGGGTTGGGGGCATCATGAAGAAGCCCGGCCAGGGGATGGGTAAAGTCCCGTGTCTTTCCGTTCCCCTCCCGGTTGTACCGAAAAAGATGAAGGGGCAATCCGGCAATGGATTCTGAAAGAACCCTTACGCAGGCATAGACCGCCGTCATCTGCATGGCAGACCGCTCGTTGACCGCCTTCCCGGAAGAAGAACCGCCAAAAAAGAACCAGTGCCCGCCTCCCAGAAGGCTGTTTTTGGGCTTATCCCTGGATTTGAAGAGTTTGGAGAGAAAATTCATGTGTGGCTCCTTTCTATACAAACAACAGTCCTCGCGAATCATAGACACTTTCATGAGCATTGTTCCCGCAGCGGATGGCCCGGTCCAGGCCCATGATGGTGGCAATGGCCCCATCGATCTTTTCTGTAGACTTCTCTTTATCCGCCTTGATGTTTCCGGCAGGGTCTCTCCGGATGTAGATGTTGTCCATCATCCATCGAAGGACTGGATGCCCTCCATGAGCAATGCGCTGCTCCAGCGTGAGCTTCATAAGCTCCTTGGTGGGAGGGCTCATGTCCTTGAATCCCTGTCCGAAGGGAACCACCGTAAAGCCCATCCCTTCCAGGTTCTGGACCATCTGTACGGCGCCCCATCGGTCAAAGGCGATTTCCTGGATATTGAACCGTTCACCCAGTTTCTCGATGAACTTTTCAATATACCCGTAGTGGATGACATTCCCTTCGGTTGTCTGGATGAACACCTGCTTGGCCCAGATGTCATACATCACATGGTCCCGCTTTACTCGAAGCGGCAGGGTTTCTTCCGGCAGCCAGAAGTACGGAAGGATGCAATACTTGTCCTGGTCGTCCAGGGGAGGGAACACCAGCACAAAGGCGGTGATGTCCGTTGTGCTGGAAAGGTCCAGACCGCCGTAGCAGATCCGGCCTTCCAGATCCTCCTCCCGCACCGGGAAAGCACAGGCATCCCACTTGTCCATTGGCATCCACCGAACAGACTGTTTCACCCATTGGTTCAGCCGCAGCTGACGGAACACATTCTCTTCGCTGGGTGTCTCTTTGGCTGATTCACAGGCCGCCTTCACTTTGTCGATCCCTACGGTGATTCCCAAGGAAGGATTGGCCTTCTTCCACACCTTTGGATCGGTCCAGTCATCCTGTTCCGCGGCTCCATAGATCACTGGGTAGAAGGTAGGATCATGCTTCCGCCCTTCCAGGATATCCATGGCCTTCTGGTGGACTTCGTAGCAAATGCTGTGGGTATCCGTTCCGGCCGTAGTAATGAGGAAGTACAGAGGCTGCATCCGGGCATCCCCGGAGCCCTTGGTCATTACGTCGAACAGTTCCCGGTTTGGCTGGGTATGGAGCTCATCAAACACCACCCCGTGGATATTAAATCCATGCTTGGAATAGGCTTCTGCAGACAAAACCTGGTAGAAACTGTTGGTGGGCCGGAACACCATCCGTTTCTGGGAGGACAGGATCTTGACCCTTTTGGAAAGGGCCGGACACATCCGGACCATGTCCGCTGCCACTTCAAAGACAATGGAAGCCTGCTGCCGGTCTGCCGCACAGCCATAGACTTCTGCCCCTTCTTCCCCGTCACCACAGCAAAGCAGGAGGGCCACCGCAGCAGCCAGTTCACTGTTATGGGTCGGTATAAAAGACCGCCCTGCAAGGTAGCAATGACTCCGGCTGTCCACCTGGATGCACTGCATGGGAACTTTTTCCTTCATCGGCTCGATGCTGTCCAGATAATGGAAAAGGGAGCGTGTCTTTTTCACACGTTCCCTTTTTCGACTGCTTTTTCTTTTCAGTTGTGATGTCGGTTGGTCAGAAAATGAAGTGAACCGGATGACATAGAGCGTTTCCCCGGTCGGTTTGCCATACCGCAGGGAAGGCCCTTCCGTCATGGCGTTCTTGATGCCAAGACTCCAGAGCAGTTCCCGCACATCAAGGGCAAGCTGCCTGATCGTACTGGAATAAGTGCTCTGTGCTTTCCTTTCCCCGATGCTCCCGTCAGAATCCACAAGTCCCTGGAGAAGCCGCCAGCGCTGTGCCTCGGATGCCCGAAGATATTCCGAACGAATCCTTTTAGCCCGGAAGGTCGGTACGAGGATGTCCCGCAATTCATCAAAATACACCACATCGCTCCCGCCGCACTTCTGTGGGTACTGGTTATGCGTTTCATAAGGAATATGGGACAGGACTTCTTCCACATCCTCTGTCCGGATGGTGATGCAGGGTTTGTTGGCACATCCATTCCCTAGCCAGTATCCGTAAAGATACGGATCAATGGGGAGCTGTGCAGGAATCGTCTGCAGGGGTCTAGCAACGGGGATCCGGATAAGGGACCGCCGCGCTTCGGGGGTTCCTGCAAAACGTTCTTTGTACGCACTGACTTTTTTATAGATCTCTCCTGTGGTCCATTCCTTTTTCTTCCGTTTCCCGTAAATGTATTCCACATCCCACAAATGGCGCTCGCCGGCCACAATGGAGGAACCGTCCCGGAAGGTCAGGCGGTAGGCCTGTTCCGTGTCATCCACCGCGCTTTTGGCCACGATATTGCAAGGGGTTCCCATTTCATCAAAAACCCGGTCTCCCACCTTAAGTTCTCCCATGGTCTTCCAGCCATCAGGAGTCGGGATCGGTGTATCAAGAGCCAGCTGCTTCCCTTGCTTCTTGGGGATTTCGATATAGGCGGTGTTGAACTGCCGATAGCCATTGGGCTTTACGATCCCGAACAGGTCCCGGATGATCTGTTCCTGCCAGTCGATGAGTTCGAAAGGATGGCCAGCCCAGGTCCCCTTGGTGTGGCACAGGCTTTCGATGAAGGCTACAGCATAATCCGCCAGCTTTTTGTTGTAGGTGGACGTTTTGGCTTTGAATTTGGTGGGTTTGTACTTTTTGAGTTTCCGCATGGGTGCTCCCTCCTTTCTTCTACAAGAAAAGGAGCCCGCAGGCTCCTTATTTTCTTTGTCCCCGCTCCTCAAAGGCTGAAGAGGAAGGCGGGGACTTTTTCGTATTCGCCGGTCTGGAAGTCCCGTTTGGTTCCGTGGACTTCGGTCATGCCTTTCAGGGTGCATCCCAGCTGGGTGAAGGCCCAGGAAACCTGGATGGCGCTGGACCAGGTGGAGGAGAAGGTGAATTCCTTCACCCCAAAGTCCCTGAAGATCTTGATCACTTCTTCCGGCTTCCGGTAGGTTCCGGAAAGGTCCAGCCGGCTGTTCCCCTGCTGTTTCATCTCGCTGTAAAGCCGCATCATGTCTCCAAAGGCTTCCCCTTCCACCCGAACTTCCTGGAGAAGATCCTGGTGGGAATCCTGGCAGGCGTCCATGGTCTTGGTATCTCCGGCTTTTTCTGCTGCATCAAACTTTCTTTCCAGCTCCTCGTGCCGTTCGTAGAATCTTTCCAGCATTTCCATCTTTGTCATTTTGTTTTCCTCCTTGTGATTGTGTACCTTTGCCTTTCGGCATGTGTATATATCACTCTAAACGCACATAATAGCAAGCGAAATCTGGGTATTTATGCAAGTATACAAGGAGAGAAACAGGGCCTTGCGGCCCCATTCCCTGCCTGTGGCTACCTCCTTCAGGCGGCATTTCTCCAGGCGGAATTGCCGGCCAAGTGTTTCAGCATGTGCAGCCGGCAGGTCTTGAATTCGTCTCCGATGAGCCCCAGCCGCAGCATCCAGCACCGGAAGGCGTATTTTTCGTTGTCCGTCTCCGTCTTTCTGGAGGAGGCTTTCTTCTGGGTCAGGGCCTGGTGAGCAACTGCCAGGCAAAACTGGATGTATGCTTTGATTTCCCCAGCGTGGAGGGTGCCGTTGAAAAGCCGGAACTCCACCGTCCCTTTGGTAAAGGTGGCGTGAAGGTTCAGGCCGTGGTACCGGCTGCTGTTGTAATGGTTCTCTCTGCCAAAGGGTGCCTGGAGATACCACACATCGGCGAAGGCTTCCATGGTCTTGGGCTGCTTTTTATTCAGTTCCTTCAGGAAGGTGTCGTTGGTCTTTCGGCAGTACCGGCTTTCCCGGATCGGGTCGATTTGGAGGGCATGGTAGATCATATCTTCCTTGCTGGCCATCAGGTTCACCAGGTTCCGCAGGGTTTTCGGGGTGAACTTTTCGGCCCCCACATGGATGTGGATTCCGCAGGAGCTGTTCACCAGGGCCCCGGCCTTTCTCAAGGTCCGCACCAGTTCCTGCAGCTTCGGGATGTCATCGTAGGAAAGGATGGGGCTCACCACTTCCGTGCGGTACTCGGTGGAGGCGCTTTCAATCCGTCCGCCCACTTTTCTCTGTGCCTGGATGCTGGAATCGCTCATGGCCTTCCAGGTCCGTCCCAGGTCGTCGGCAGCGGTCCAGGTGTCGTAGCCGCCGCCTTGATGGCTCCCCCAGCCTGTTCCGAAGAAGCCAGCCATCAGGTTGGCAGCCTTTTCTCTCGTAATCCCCGTCATTTCCATTTCAATCCCGAAGTGCAGTGTTTTCATAATTCTCGTCATCCTTTCGCTCAGGTTGTGTGTTCTTTGGCATGTGTATATATCACTCTAAACGCACAGAATAGCAAGGGATTTTGAGAATAATTATTAATTATTTTGCTTCTTTATTCAGTTTCCGGACTTCATCCACCCCGTGGATCACATTCAGGTGGGATCCGTTGTCCCAGTCCACCAGAAGGGACCCCATATCGTCCACACCGGTCACCGTGCCCTCCGTCCCCAAAGGCGGTGCCTGGGGATCGTCCATCCGGATCAGCCGGACTCGGGTTCCGGAAGGGTACTCCCGTTTCAGGAATTCCAGCATCACTTTATTGAGAAACCGCATGGCATTTCACCCCATCTCGGAAGGCTGCCGACCCGCTGAGCTTTTCCAGCAGGATCTTCCGGCAGTCCTTATATTCCTTCCCGATGAACCCCAGCCGCAGGAGGAAGCACCGGAAGGCGTATTTCTCATTGGGCACTTCGTGCTCTTTGGCGGTGATCCGTTTAGACTTCTTGGCCATTTGGCAAAGGGCCGTCACCAGTTTGGCATAGGCCTGTGCTCTGGCACTGTCCGCTCCATGGAACCAGGGAAAGGAAATCTTCCCGTCTGCCCGTTGGATGGTCAAGTCGTCGGTCCCCAGAGCCTTTTTGAAGAGGCTGGCCTTGGAAGCCACCAGGTTCTGGAGCTTTCCGAAGTCTTCGTCCGTCAGGTCATCCGGCAGGGAAATAGTCAGGGTATCGGCCTCGTCCGGTTCTTCTGCAGGTCTCGGACCATCCTGAGCCAGTTCTTCTGCAAACGCAGGGGTGTCCTGAGCTGCTTCGGGTTCCACCGTTTCTACCGGTTCGGTTTCCGGAGCCGTTTCCTCCAAAAGGTCCACCGGTTCTGCTGGCTTGATTCCCAGGTTCACCAGTTCCTTCACCACCTTTTGGAGAAGGTCGGCGTCTTCACATTCCACGGTTCCAAACTCCTCCACCCTGATGCTGCCGATCCGGTAAGCCCGGGTGGGAAGAAACAGGTATTGTGCCTTTGTGCATGTAATGTCGCTGATGGCCTGCACCAGTTCTTTTCTCGCTGCACCTTGTCTGTAGTATTCAACCTTCATGATATGTACCTCCTTAGGGTATTTTGGTACTGTTATTTATCACTCTAAAGGTGAATAATAGCAAGCAAAATGGTGCCCTTTTTGTACTTATTTTTCCGCACCCGCCACTTCCTGGTAGGTGTACTTCTTCCCGTCCCGCAGTACATACACACTTTCTTTCTCCGTTTCGTGGGAAGCCAGGTACCGCTTCACCGCCACATCCACGAACTTGGGCTCCAGCTCCACCCCATAGCAGATCCGACCCAGCTGGTCGCAGGCCATCAGGGTGGAAGCAGACCCTAGAAACCCGTCCAGGACTACCCCGTTGATCTGGCTGCTCAGCTTGATCAGATAGGCCAGCATGGGCACGGGTTTGCTGGAGGGGTGGCCAAAGCCGTCCTCTTTGCTGTTCTTGATTCCGTCAAACTCAAAGACCGCTTTCTGTTTCTGGTCCCCGTACCAGTTGTGTTTCCCGTCTTTCCGCCACCCGAAGATGATGGGCTCCATGTTGAACTTCCAGTCGGTGCGCATAAAGGGTGCCTTAGGCTTCTTCCAGATAAGCCCGGCTCCCACCTTGAATCCGGCATCTTCGAATGCGTCATAGAACACCCGGGCCTTCATGGTGGCGTAGAACACATAGATGGAGGCGTCGGCCGCCATAGCGTCATGGAAGCAGGTGAAGGCCTTTTTCAGGAATTCGTACCCTTCCTGGTCGTTCAAATCGTCGTTCTTGATCTTCCCGGAGGTGCTCCGGAGATTGACCAGGTACGGAGGATCCGTCAGGACCAGGTTCGGCTTTACTCCATCCATGAGCTGAGCATAGGTTTCCGGTTTGGTGGAATCCCCGCACAGGACCCGGTGCTTGCCCAGCTGCCAGAGATCTCCGGCTTTGGAGAACACCGGCTTCTGGAGTTCTTCTTCCACATCAAAGTCGTCTTCTTTGGCTTCGGTTTCTTCATCGAAGATATGGGCGATTTCGTCATCGCTAAAGCCGGTAAGGCTCACATCAAAATCCGCCCCCTGGAGGGATTCGATTTCCACCCGCAGCATTTCTTCGTCCCATCCGGCATCCAGAGCCATCCGGTTGTCGGCCAGGATGTAGGCTTTCTTCTGGGCTTCAGTAAGATAATCCACCAGGACGCAGGGCACTTCTCGGATGCCTTCTTCCCGGGCTGCCATCACCCGTCCGTGGCCGGCGATGATGTTCTTATTCTTATCGATGATCACCGGGTTGATAAACCCGAATTCCCGAAGGCTGGCCCGGAGCTTGTTGATCTGCTCCGGGGAATGGGTCCGGGCATTATTTACATAGGGGATCAGCTCATCGATGGGAATGAGCTTCATTTCCTTGGTTGTTTTATCCATACTTTCCTCCCTATTACACCTTCCGCGACCGCAGCAGCCGCTCCATCACGTCATCCTGGGGCGTGTTGCCGGAGAACTCCACGGAGCAGTTTTCCTTCACCACCTGGTAGATCTGGTACCAGATCTGGTTCACCTGCTTCATGTAGTTCTGGCTCATGGTCACATAAGGAGAAGCAATGGCGGCATTGGTAGTGGGGTGCTTGGCCAAAAAGCCGTATTCCGAAATGGCGTGTTCGCACTGGATCCACCGGGATACCGCCATAGCGTACTGACTGATGAGCTGAGGGCTCACCAGCTTTTCGCAGTGACGGGCCTTCAGCCACAGCCAGGTTTCCCGATAGATTTCTTCCGCCTCCAGCTTGCCGCCGTTCCGCTGCTTCTCCTTCATGTAGGCTTTGGGTTCCGGCATATCCTCTCCGGAAAGATCCGCCCCTTCCGGCAGGTCCATCACCTTGAGCGGCCGTTTCCCCGGATTGTCCGGCAGTTTGTCCAGCAGGGCCCTGGGTTTCCGGCCCTGACCGACCCGCAGTCCCCCTCGCATGGTTCCGTCTTTTGCTATTTTTCACACCCCCATTTTTACCGGGTCAATACCCTTTTTGAAAACGCGTTTTTTGCGCGCGTGACCCCTCGCCCGTTCTGGGTTTGCGGGCTTCTAGAGATTCATACTCCCCCTGGGTATACGACTTTGTTTCAGATTTAACATTTTAAAATTCCACTTTTTTATGCCACCTATCTCCCCTTTTGGCATGGATCCGGGCATGGCAGGCTTTGCATAAAGCGATCAGGTTGTTCCAGTCGTGGGTCCCACCTTCCGCCAAAGGCTTCTTGTGGTGGACTTCTTCCGCCACCACGTACCGGCCGTTCTTGAGACACACCTCACAGAGAGGATGGCTGGCCACGTAGGCATCCCGGATCTTCTTCCAGGTTCTGCCGTACCGTTTCTTTGTACCGGGCCTTCGCTCATACTTTTCGTACCGCTTGTCGATAATCTTCTGGTGCTTCTCACAGTACCGGCCGTCCGTCAGGTTCGGGCAGCCTGGGAAGGAACAGGGACGTTTGGGTTTTCTCGGCACAGCTGCCACCTCCTTTCGGAAATTAAAAATGTGTAGGTTGAATTTATCCTATTGATGAAGTATAATTAAATCATCAAAGGGTAAGGGGGGGGATTAATAATGAACGTAAATACGGAAAACCTTGTTTCCATCACGGAAGCAAATCAGAACTTTTCCCGCGTAGCCAGAATGGTTGATGAGAAAGGTCCTGTTGTCATTCTAAAAAACAACTCTCCTCGTTATTTGCTGATAGAGTTCAACAACGCTGAAGAGGAACAGCATGCTAGTGACGAAGATGTACTTGCCATTTCCAAGCGTTTAATCGCCAAGAACCGCAAAGCGTATGAGGTCCTTGCCAAATGATTATTCTTACCAAAAATCAAATCATCAAACTTCATTCGCAGCTAATTCAGGAGACCGGAGGAACGGACGGCATCCGGGATGAAGGTTTACTAGAATCCGTGTTGGCCGCACCCTTTCAGTCATTCTCTGGCACAGAAGTTTATCCATCCTTACAACAGAAGGCTGCACGTCTCGGATATGGTCTTGTAAAAAATCATGCCTTTATTGACGGCAATAAACGGATTGGTGCACATGTGATGCTGGTGTTTCTCGCTCTTAACAAGATTGAGCTCACCTACACACAAGACGAACTGTCAGATACATTTCTTAAAATCGCTTCTGGCGAACTTTCTCTGCAAGATCTTCTTCACTGGATTATCATTCATCAAGCATAGACCATGCATTTTTGTGCATGAAAAAAGCCTTGTAGGATTCTTACATCCTGCAAGGCTTGTCTTTATTCCCTTTTCTCGTGAGTTTATCATACCACGAAGGGGCTATTGAATTCTAGTGTATATCTACTGCATTTTCCTGCAATTCACTGCACGCCTCCAAAATTTTTTCAACGGCCGCCACTCCATCACTGTGGACGGCGTAGATCCACCGGATCCCTTTACCCATGCTCCGGGCAATGTCCTCCCAGGCATCGAAGTGGATGTACCGGTCCCGGAGGACCAACCGCTGGGCTTCGTCTTCCACCCGGTCGATGACCTGGCCGATCTCATACTTTAGGTCCACCAGCCGGTCCACTTCCCGGTTGATTTCCTGCTCTCTCTCCCAGATCTTCTCGATGGTCCGGACGAAGGGGGCTTCCGTGGGCCGGTTGGGATTGTGGCTTTCTTCCAGCCCGGCTGCGGAGATTCCCAGGCACAGGTGCCGGAGTTCGGCCACCTCCCTGAGGTTGCTCTCTATTTTCTTATCCAGGTAGAATCCCTGTTGCAAGTACTCTTTCGCATTCATGCTTTTCCCTCCAAATCCGCTTTGACGGCTTCGATGAGCGCCGCCTGGGAACTGTCTTTCTTTTCCAGGGCCTTCAGGATCCGTTCGTCGATAGTGCCTTTCGTCACAATGTGCTGGACGATGACGGTTCGGCTCTCCTGTCCCTGCCGCCACAGCCGGGCCACCGTCTGCTGGTAGAGTTCCAAACTCCAGGTGAGCCCGAACCAAATCAGGATGGACCCGCCCTGCTGCAGGTTGAGCCCGTGGCCGGCAGAAGCCGGATGGATCAGGGCCACCGGGATCTTCCCGGCATTCCAGTCGGTAAAGTCCTGACTTTCCTTCAGCTCCCGTGCTTCCATCCTCTGACAGATCCGTTCCCGGTCGTGCCGGAACCAGTAGGCCACCAGCACCGGCCGGCCATTGGCACTTTCCACCAGATCTTCCAGGGCATCCAGCTTCCGGTCGTGGAGATGGATGGTCTTTCCGTCATCGGTGTAGATGGCTCCGTTGGCCATCTGGGTCAGTTTCAGCGTAAGGGAGGCCGCATTGGCTGCCGTCACCTCTCCTCCCGGCAGTTCCATCACTAGGGACTTTTTGAAGTCATTATACCGCTTCCGTTCATCCTCCGACAAATTCACTTCAGAACGGATGTTCACCAAATCCGGCATCTGCAGATAGTCTGTGGCCTTCATGGAAACGGTGATGTCCCCGATTTTCCGGTAGATGGCATCCTCTGCTCCCGGCAGGGGCTTGTAGGAAAACACCACCATCCCGTTCCGTTTGTCCGGCTGGAAGTACGTGTTCCGGTACTGGCTGATGTATCTTCCCAGCCGCTCTCCCATGTCCAGGAGCCGGAACTCCGCCCACAGGTCCATGAGGCCGTTGCCGCTGGGTGTCCCCGTAAGGCCCACGATCCGTTTCACCTTGGGCCGCAGTGCCTTCATGGCTTTGAACCGTTGGGCCTGCTGGTTCTTGAAAGAAGACAGTTCATCCAGAACCACCATGTCAAACTCCAGCCGGCAGTTCTTACAAAGCCACACCAGGTTCTCCCGGTTCACGATATAAAGGTCCGCTGGCTTTTGGAGGGCCCACCTCCGTTCCGTCACAGTCCCCACCACCACGCTGCAGGTAAGCTCCTTCAGGTGATCCCACTTCCGCAGTTCCTCCGGCCAGGTATCCCGTGCCACCCGGAGCGGTGCCACCACCAGGACCCGGTGGATCTCAAAGGAATCATACAGGAGGTCCCGGATAGCGGTAAGGGTCGTCACCGTCTTGCCGAACCTAAGCCCATATCCAGCAAGAGAGCCGTCACCGGGTGGGTCTTGATGTACTCGATGGCATATTTCTGGTATGCATGGGGTATGAACTTCATTGGGCATCACCACCCTTCCCATCCCAGGCGTGGGGCATCTCGTCCAGGATGGTTGGTATTTCTTCCGGATCATCCAAAACAAACACTGGAAATCCCATCTCCCGCAGCATGGCATGCCGGTTTACTTGCAGCGGTCTCGGCTTCTGTCCCGGGGCCTTTACTTCCACAAATCCCATCACCTGATGGGGCAAGAGAACCAATCGGTCCGGCATGCCGGCGTATCCAGGGGAAACGAACTTCAGGGCCACCCCGCCCCGTTTCCTGGTTTCCTTCACTAATTTCAGTTCCAAAGTACGTTCCCGCATATTTCATCACCTCGATCAATTCCGGGTGTCAGTCAATGACGGTCTATTCTTAAACTTTCCCTATAGGCTTTTTTTCATTTTTTCAGTCCTAAAGGAGAATTATAGGAGAGACTGTCATCGAGTGTCACCCGGTCTTTTTCATTCCAAAAAATCACTGACTTTTACCTGCAATCCCATGACAAACCGTCCCACTTTGGTGCGTCTCCGTGCAAACCCTGCATTTTCCAGCGCAGCATAAAAATCGGAGGTGCTCCGGGTGTATTCATTCATCTGCTGGCAGTACGCCCGATACGCTCCGTAAAGCTCCCCGGATTTTTCCTGGAACCCAGGACTCAATTCGCAGCAATCGTCCAGGAAATGATGGAGCCAGTCATTCTGTCCCCGGTACTTCTCGATGGCGTCCTGCACACATTTGGGAGGATCCAGGTGGTAGTCTTTCTCAATGACTCGTTTGGCGCCTTCGATGATCCACTGCAAAATGGCCGGCCCGGCTTTCTCCACCAGGTAGTCCGTGTAGTTTTTCACTTCACTTTTCCCGGTAAACTGGGCCGTAAACGGAATGACGATAAGCCTGCGCCAGGTTCCTTCATCGCTGGCTCCCACCCTGGGCAGGTGGTTGGTATAGAGGACGATGGTATGGGAGGGCACAAACTGGAACGGAGCCTTGTATTTCTTCTCGCCACCCACTTCATCGGTGGAACAGATCTGTTTCAGGACAGAAGTGGACAGCCGCACCCCTTCTTCCATTTCCGCCGCAATCACCATCCGTTTCCCTTTGAGTTCCGCCATTTCCGGCCGGATGTTTCGCTTGCAGTTGGCGGTCAGGGCATCTGCAGAAATGCCGCCGCAATAGGTCCCCAGCACCCGGGCAATGGAATTCCAGTAGGTGGATTTCCCGTTCCGGCCATCCCCGTAGGCAATGACCAGGGCTTCCACGTACACTTTCCCGATGGCCATGAGCCCGCTGATTTCCTGGGCATACCGGATCAGGTCCTGGTCATGGGTAAAGAATTCTCCCAGGGCTTTTTCCCAGATTTCCCGGCCGTCTTCCCCCGGATCTACGGCAGTGCACTTGGTCATGAAATCTTCTGCCCGGTGTTCCCGGACGCCTTTCATCCCCTGCCGCAGGTCGTAGGTTGCCGAAGGGGTATTGAGAAGGAACTCATCGGCATCCAGGGACTGGATGGGCAGCAGGACCATGGGCTTCAGGGCCTGGAGCGCCGACAGGATAAACCGGATGTCCCGCCGTTTCATGACGAAGGTGCGGTAGGCTTCCGCGGCCAGATACCCGGCATAGGCCTTCTGCTGCCCCACTTCGATGATTTTTTCCAGGGCCCGGCCTCCTTTCCGGACAATCTCCTGCGGCAGCCCCAGCTGGACCAGTTCCCGCACTGCCTGTTCCGTTTGATCCTTTGCGTCCGCCAGCTGCAGATCCAGGAATTCTTCGACTGCCCCCACAGCTGCCTGCCGGGATTCCATCCAGTACACCCCGTTATACCGGATAAAATCTGCTTCTTCCGTGTACCGCAGTTCATTGCCGTATTCCCGCAGGAGCACCTTTGCCTGGCCCATATCCGAATAATCGCTGGGGCGCAGGCTCTCTCCCCGGCCAAAATCCTCATTGTACTGATCCGGACTCACATACCCTTCCTGGGCAGCGATTTTCTTTCCGAACCGCAGAGCACTCTGCCAGATCTTGTTCAGTTCCGCTTCTTCCAGAGGCGGATTGCACTTGTTGGCTTCTTCCAGAAAGATGCTATAGGCCCGGTCCGTATCCCCGTACCGTTTGACGATACGCCCGGCAAAACGGCTCATAGTATTATTCCGCTGCCCTTGGGGGATGCCCACTTCTGGTTTGGCCGTTTGGAAAAGGGACAGGATGGATTCTTCCCCCTCCTGCCACAAAACGGATTCCGCAGGGCTTCCATAGAGGAACCGGGCAGAGTCCAGGGCTGCTTCATCAAAGAAGGGAAACTGTTCCCGGATGGCCTGCTTAAGGGCCGTGTAGGCTTTTTCGTCCTGCACTTCCGGTATGGGAAAATACGCATGGACCCGGGGCCTAGCTTTCCGGCCTTCCTTGGCTTTCCCGTTGTTCCGGGAAGGGACGATGGCCACAGCTACGTTTGGCAGCATGGCAAGGAGCTTTTCTCCCGTTACCCAGTCCTCCGGATTTTCCGTGTAATCGTTGTCGCAGTCCATCACCGCCACATTGGACCAGAGGAAATTGTCCCGGCTCCGGTAGCTGTTCTTGTAGGCCGCGCAGACATGGTCGAAGGCTGCCGCCGCTTGTAACGCCTGGGCATCCTGGATCTCCCGCTTCTGGGGATACCGGCAGTTGTCCTCCCTGCCGGAACAGGATGCGGTAAACAAAGTAAATTTCAACTAAATCACCTCATAGATGTACTTGATGGGTTTTCCCTTTTTCCGGGCCTGCCGGATCTCCAGTTTCATTCCCGGGGAGATGGTTTCCCCAAAGACCCAGAGCTCCGCGCACTTGGATAGGAGTGCCAGCCCCATGAAAAGGGCCAGGTCCCGTTCCGTCCGTTCGTCCAGGAACTGGGGCAGGAACAGATGGGGAGCCAAAGGAATGTACCCCTGGTCCACGGCATACCGGCAGCAGCGCCTGGCCCGCAGAATGTTCCCTTCCACGTCTCCCGCGTAAGGTGAACAAACGTACACAATTGGCCGGAAAGGGAACCGGGGTGGTTCTACATTCCGGATGGCCTGGTAGGCCGTAGGATCCGGGTAATGCGACCCGTTATGCTTCAGATCTGTCTCCACGCTGCACCTCCATCATTTCCCGGGAGCATTCCTCGCACAGTACCGATGTGCCAAACAGGTCACCCCGGCCATCCCCCAGTACGTCCTCCAGGTTCACGGCCACTTCTTTCCCGCAGACCGGGCAGTGGCAAAACACATTCTCATCGTTGATTTCCACCTTCACTTCCAACGTATCGTTGATGGTTTCCTTTACATAAAACATTCTGGACCCTCCTTCAAAACAAACAGCGGATTCCGTTCCGCTACATGGATAGGAGAAGATTTTTCTTCTCTACCTGTAACAGGACAGAATCCGCTGGGATAAGTACTAGAAAATAAATTATTTTCTTAATCCTTCTGGTAAAACTCACATTCATACCCATCCGCCCGCAGGATCAGCCCCTCCGCCCATGGCGGGGTCCTTCCCATCTGCTGGCAGATGGCATCCACGCTCACCTCCTTGCTGCATTCGATGATCAGTTCATCGTGGACGTGGCCCACAATGGCACAGTGCCGCAGGGTCTGCATGGCGTAGCAGAGGATGTCCCGGGCCGTTCCCTGGACGATATTTTCCACGAACTTGGGTCCGTAGCTTTCCAAGCGCTCCCACTTCTTGGTGGCCCCTATGCCTTCATAGGTCACGGACTCCCCGCCGAACTTATTCTCCCCAATCCGGGGCTTCACGTAGGACAGTCGGCGTCCGCTGGGAAGTTCAATGAACAGCATGCCGTTCTTGCAGAAGAACCGGAGATGGTTAACCTGAACGGGGATCCGCTGCTTGATGGCGGTCTTTACGGCCCTATCCACCTGCCACCAGAAATCCACGATGTGGGGGTTGGCATCCCGCCAGGATTGGACCAGGGGCCCCAGTTCATCTTCCGGGATTCCCATATCCATAGCCCCCATAGCCTTTAAGGCGCCCACAGAGCCCCCATAGCCACAAGCCAATTCTGCAATCTTCCCCTTCTGGCGCAAGTCTCCATTCACCCCGTGTTTCACCACCGGCACCCCAAACATCTGGCTGGCCGTTGAGCAGTAGATATCCTTTCCGGCTGCAAAGGCTGCGGATTTCCACTTTTCCCCGGCCATCCAGGAAATGACCCTTGCCTCAATGGCCGAGAAGTCTGAGACCACAAACTTCATCCCCTGACGGGGAACAAAGGCCGTCCGGATCAGCTGGGATAATACATCCGGGATGGAATCATAGAGCATGTCCAGGGCTTCATAGTTTCCCTGACGCACCAGCTCCCGGGCTTCGGAAAGGTCCGGAATTGTATTTCTCACGAGATTTTGCAATTGAATGAGCCTGCCACTATACCGTCCAGTCCTATTGGCTCCATAGAACTGAAACATACCTCTCGCTCTGCCATCTTTACAGACTGCGTTCTCCATGGCCTGGTATTTCTTTACCGAGGACTTGGCCAGCTTTTGCCGGAGCTGCAGCACACTTTTTAACGGCTCCTGGGCCGTTTTCAACAGTTCCTTCACCTGCTTCTTCCCCAGGGAATCCGTCTTTAATCCATGGGCTTCCAGCCACTCCAGCATCTGGATGACGGAATTAGGGTTCTCCAGCCCCGTCCACTCCCTCAAAGCGGCCATCAGGCTCTCCCGGCTTTTGGCATCCATGGCCACCGCCTGCCGGGCCAGTTCCAGATCAATGGCAATGCCCCGGTCGTTGATTTCCTGGTCCTGGTGGTATTCCTCCCACACCGGGTCCGGCACCGGAAACTTCTGCAAACGCTCCTGGATGGCCATCTCCACTTCCACATCCCGCTTGTTATAGCTCTTGAAGAGATTCCATTTTTCCGGGGCATGTCGGGGAAGGTTCCGGGTCCGTCCCCCGTTGGTTTTGGTTTCCTTACAGGGAACACAGAAATAACGAATCAAATCCCGGCCTTCCTTCATCTTCTGGTTGTCCAGGTTCAGCACAGCCCCAACTCCCTCCAGGGAAAGGGGCAACCCCATATAGGCGGACCAGACCATGGAGCACTTCCAGCCGGCCGGGTTCAGAAACCGGGCACACTCCGTAGAAAGGGGATGCTGGTCATGAAAGGGATCCAGGCTCCTCCCCAGAGCCGTGAGATACCGGGACAGGCACACCCGTTCGAAATTGGCATTGAAGGCCCACTTGGTCACGGTATCATCGGTGAGAGCATCCAGGATTTCTTCCGGGATGGTTTCCCCCTGGGCTAAATCGATGACCTGCACGGGACCTCCATCTACTGCATAGCCAAACAGGAGGATTTCAAAATCCGGGGACTCGGCATACTTATACACGCCGCACTTGGCCAGGTTCACATCGCTGTAGGTTTCAATATCGATACTGATGGTTTTCATAGGCTTCTCCTTAGAAAAAAGGTGGCGGTTTGCATCCCGCCACCTTGCGCTTTAAGAAAGGAAATCGTCATCGTCCGCCGTAGCGAAGTCGTCCTCTGCCCGGGGCTTGCCCCCCAGAGGTTCCCCGTCCCGGATCTTCTGCAGGTTGTTCAGGCTGCAGGCAATGCCTTTATTCCCGTTGCTGTTGAAGGCATAGAAGCTGATGGACGCCCGGCCATAGACCCCGGAATACACTTCCGACCGTTCCAGGATGTGCTGGCACTTAGCATCCACGATCCCCGGCTGGGTAGCGGAGTTGGCGTTGATGAAGAAGCTGTCTTTGTAGGCCTCATCTCCCGGCCGTTCCAGATCCCCGTCCCGCAGAGGGTTCTTGATGGCTTCCAGGGCCGGCACCACCCGGCTGTTGCCTTTCAGCTTTCCTTCCCCTTCCTGATAGGCCGCCTTGATGGCCGTCCGGACTTTTTCCACGGTTTTGGCATCGGATTTGGGGATGATCAGGCTCACGCTGTACTTGGGCGTGCCCCCATTGATGGACTTGGGTTCCCACACATTGGCATAACTCCAGCGGGTGTTGACCCCGGTAATCACTTTGCACAGATTCACATAATTCTTAGACATTCTTATTTCCTCCTTCATTTTCCTTAGAAAAATCTTCGGCTGCCGTATGCAGGGCCGGCCGTTTGTCCGTTTCCGGCACCAGCACCGGTTTCCCCTGGGGCTTTTCGATCAGGTCCGTCAGCAGTTCATCGAACCGTCGTTTCCCCAGCAGTTTGGTCAGGGCCGTGATTCCCATGAGCTTCTTCTCATAGGGAGAATACCCGGCCTCTTCCACTTTGGCGGCCACCGCTTCGTCGCTGACATACCGGCGGTTGGACCGGCCTTCCACCAGTTTCCATCCTGGCCATTTCTTGCCAGCAAGAGCCTGCTGCAGGGCATAGTCCTTCAGGTCCCCCACCCAGCTCACCAGTTCATCGGCTTTGGCCAGAACGGCTTCTACTTCCCGGTCTTCCAGGGTGGAGGGCATGGCAAAGTCGTATTTGGCCAGTTCCAGGTTGTATTCCGCCCGTTTCCGACAGGTGGCCCGGATCTTGCAGAACCGGCAGTGGTCCCCGGCCTTGTACTCCCCTTTTCCCTGGGCCGCCAGTTCCGCCGTGGGCTTCAGCACCGTTTCTGCCCAGTGGAGCATGTCTTCCTTGGTCAGGGTACAGGTGCTCACGTTCTCCCGCCTGGGCTGGAAGATGGTCATGGAAACCTGGCGGATATCGTAGATCCCGTCAAATAGATCCAGGGCCCCCAGGGCATAACACATCATCTGAGGATTCTTCTCCGCGTCCACCAGCACCCCCAGCCCGTGTTTGTAGTCGATGACGGTGAGGGTGTCGTCCGCCACAATCAGGCAGTCCCCGGTTCCGAACCCTTCCGGCACCCACCGGGAAAAGTCCAGCCGCTGTTCCACCAGCACCAGGGGATCCTTGCAGACGGTTTTGGCGGCGGCCAGGCTCTCCAGCACAAACTGGGCATAGGCATCGGTGCATTCGGCCATTTCTTCATCAAAGGTGGTGAGGGACTTTGTAGGATCCATTCCCTTCTCCCCCAGGGCCTTCTTCACCTTGTATTCGCACAGGGCATGGGCTTCCGTCCCCTGCTTGGCAAAGTCGCTCTGCACATCCGGCAGCTTGGCACACTCCAAAGCAGAGGGCGGACAGGCTAGCCAGCGGTAACTGGACGAAGCGGAAAGCACCGCATGGTTACCCGGCATGACCCATCACCTCCAGGTCTTTCAGGAAGGCTTCATACTTTGCCGGATCCATGGTGGAGAGCTTGTCGGCCCCATACTTCTGGATCAGTTCCCGGACTTCTTCCGTGAATCCCTGCCGGGACTTATCTGCCGCCACCTTCCGCACTTCTTCCAGGGTGAGGGTTGGGGGCGCAGGTTCTTTTTGGGGGACCTCCGGTGCCGGCACTTCCAGGGATGCCGCAATCTTTACCAGAGCGGCCCCACATTTTCTCAGTTCAGCGGCCAGGCTGGCCATTTCTTCCTTTGTCATACCAGTTGACTCCTTTCGTTTTTCTTCTGCAGTTTCAGGATGGTTTTGGCGGTCCGTTCCGCGGTTTTGCTGATTTTCAGCAGCACCCCGGCCAGTTCCCGGTCCAGGACCCGGTTCCGCTCTCGAAGGCGACCTTCCTTTTTCATGGGTTTTCCTCCTCTCTCAAGGGCTCTTCTTTCACCCTTCACCATTAACAGGACAAAAGGCCCGGGGGTAAGTACCCTTTTTCGAAAGAAGTTTTACCGATACTCTTCCAGGCGTTCCCGTAGGTTTGCCAGCGCCGGTGCTTCCGTTTGTTGACCCCCTTCTGGGAAAGGCCCACTTCCCGGCCGATAGCCGCTTCGCTGATGCCATGAGAAAACCTCTGTTTTTCGTCAAGCATTTTTCCCCATTTTCGTCATTCCACATCCCCATTGTCATCATGGGAAATTCCTCACTTTCAGCAGGCCTTGTCAGGATACAGATTCCACAACTGCGTCCTGCCGCATAAGG
>Ga0256404_1002913_pt1 | contig 36298 bp, 48 predicted proteins | sample RumenRJG_01DNA_FD_185990 | JGI IMG/M metagenome (GOLD analysis project Ga0256404, IMG submission 185990) | Bovine rumen microbial communities from Lethbridge, Alberta, Canada - RJG_01 | ecosystem: Host-associated > Mammals > Digestive system > Stomach > Rumen | place: Canada: Alberta | collected... | reverse complement strand
GTTCAACTGGGACGAGGACGACATCATTGACGACATCGAGGAGGAACTCAAAGACAGCGGCGTGGATTTCGATGACGACGATTTCAAGGACGCCTGGGAAGGGTTCAAAGACGAGGCCCCGAATTATGTCAACGCGCACGGCTTTTTCCCGAACGGCGAGGTCGCCGAGTTCCTGGACAAGTATCTCGGCGACGACTGGTGGGATGGCTCCAGCTCCTGGGGCCGAACCGTCGACCCGAGGGTCTATCTCTGGGTTGCGGGTCTCAATATGGCCGTCGATCAGCTCGACGAGGCCGGGCTTTTATCAGAGGAGGACTAAGGCTATGAGGATTTTAATCGACATTCTGGCCGTCATCGGCGCGATCACCGTAAGCTCGGTGGTGATTCTTGTTATTGCGCTCATCTTTGATACTTGCGATCAGGACGACTTTGACGACTGAGGAGGCAGCATGAATGAACAGGCAGCAGCGACGCGGCCGGTGTTTCGGGGAACCGGGACCCGGCTCGCATGATGAGGCAAAGCGACATCGACCGGATCCGGCAGCAGGCGGAGCTCGACGCCTCCGCTGAGGCGGTGGCCATGCTCTTGTCCCTTGTCATTAAGGTCATGCACGAGAAATACGGATGGGGTTTCAAGCGTCTCGGCGATCTGAGCGAGGCGATCGTTGACGAATGGAACGAGGTCGACAATAGCGAGATGACACTCAAAGGCTACCAAGAATACGTCTATCAAATGACCGGCGTGAAGTTCAAAACGACCGATTAAATCATGGGACAAGCTCCCGAAAATGACGGGACAAGCTATGGGACAAGCGGGACAAGCTCCGGAGCTTGTCCCATAGGTCGGCGCCGAGGCATGGGACAACGGGACAAGTTCAAAGGCGCTTGTCCCATAGCTTGTCCCATCCAAAAACGTTGATTTTATAGGCTTTATAGCCATTTATGGGACAAGGGACAAGAAAATAAAACAAAACAATTTCACAGAAAAAACTACCTGCTACCAAGAAAAAAGCGGAAATAAGTGTAAAAAATGAATGCTCTAATACGCGCGCGGGAGATTGTCCCACGAAAAGACGGGAGGCTATGTAATGGAGAAATCTATAAGACGGGAGGCAAACGTCGAGCGGTCCTTTTGCAAACGGCTCAGAGAAGCGGGGTGCCTTGTCTATAAGTTTGTAAGCCCTGGCAATGACGGGGTGCCGGATCGAATTGTTGTCACGCCTGGAGGCCGGGTCATCTTTGTCGAGCTCAAGACGGAACGCGGCAAGTTGGAACCGATCCAGAAATTCCAGATCGGGAGGCTTAAAGAGCACGAGCAAGACGTCCGTGTTCTTTACGGCGCGAACGAGGTCGATCGGTTTGTAGTCGATGTCCTGGAGGGAGGACTATGAAGTTCACGCCCTACGAATACCAAAAGCGAGCGATCAAGAAGATCATGACACAGCCGTCGGTCGGGCTTTTCCTTGAGATGGGCCTCGGCAAGTCGGTCATCACGCTCACCGCGATCAAGCGCCTCATCTATGACGAGCTCGACGTGACTCGGGTCCTCGTCATTGCTCCGCTCATGGTCGCAAAGGATACCTGGAGCCGGGAGTGCGACAAGTGGGACCATCTCAAAGATCTCCGGGTCGCTAAGGTCCTCGGCTCCGCTGCAAAGCGCAAGGCCGCGATCGCGGAGGACGCGGACATCTATGTTATCAACCGCGAGAATGTGGTCTGGCTTGTGGATAACTACCGCGGAATGTGGAAATGGGACATGCTCGTTGTGGACGAGTTGACGAGTTTCAAGAATCCGGCGGCTGCAAGGTTCCGGGCCTTGAAAAAGGTCCGGCCAAAGTTTCGGAGAATCGTCGGGCTCACCGGGTCACCGGATCCGAACGGGCTCATGGATCTCTGGGCCGAGATCTTTGTCCTTGACGGCGGCGAACGTCTTGAGCGGACGGTCACAAGGTTCCGGCAGTTATATTTCCGACCGGGGAAATCAAACGGCCATGTCGTTTATGACTGGACACCGGTCGAGGGGGCTGAGGCGGCGATCACGCACAAGATCAGCGACATCACGATCTCAATGCTCTCGGCGGACTATCTCGAGCTGCCGGATCGGATCGACCGGGATGTCCGGGTCACGCTCACCGACGAAGAGCGGGCGGTCTACAAAAAGCTCGAGCGCGAACATCTCCTCGAGCTGAGCGAGGACACCGCGATCTCGGCAGCAAATGCTGCGGCCGTCATGGGAAAGCTCCTGCAGCTCTCAGGCGGTGCGGTCTATGACGACAACGGCGGAGCGGTCGAGTTTCATCACGAGAAGCTCGATGCACTCGCGGAGATCATCGAGGCAAGCTCTGAGCCGGTGCTCATTTTCTACGGCTATCGACATGAGCGGGCGCGGATCCTCAAGGCGTTCAGCAAGTATGAGCCGAGGGAACTCAAGACAGAGACAGACATCAAGGACTGGAATGACGGACGGATCCGGGTGCTCATTGCGCATCCGGCGTCCGTCGGGTACGGTCTCAATCTCCAGGACGGCGGGCACATCATCGTCTGGTATTCTCTGCCGTGGAGTCTCGATCAATATCAGCAGGCAAACGCGAGGCTATACCGGCAAGGCCAAAGGCGGCCGGTTATTATTCACAGGCTCATCGCGACGGGAACCGTCGACGAGAGGGTGGCCGATAGTCTCGATAAAAAGGATACGAGTCAGGCGGCGCTCATGACAGCGCTTAAGGACTTGCGAGAGGAGGTGAATCAATGAGCTACAAGAACAGCGAGGGCTACGACGATCCGACAGCCGGCGAGGCGTTCCGTGCGATCAGGGATCTCGAGAAGCGGCAAGCGCGGGAACGCCTGAGGGATCTGACGTGGGACGACTACGGGATCAGCCGCGAGAGATACCAAGAGATGAAACATTTCTGTCTCCAGTACAAAGCCAAGCGGGCAGAGGCAGACAGCTTGACAGACGCGAGCGCGCCGGCGATCCGTTACGACAAGATCGGCAGCGGCGGAGGTTTCGGCGGGAGTCCGACCGAGACGGCAGCGATCAGGCACGCGATGAGAACCGAGAAGGCGAGGCATGATTGCCGGATCATCGAGGAGTCCGCAATGTGGGCGGCGGCCGCTGCCGGCTATCGTCACATCTGGAAAGCTTTGCTTGTCTCAGTCTCTGAGGGTCTGAGCTATACACAGACGATGAGGCGGTGCGGTCTGCCGTTCGGCTCGACGGATTTCTACGGAATAAGACGGGCGTTCTTCTATCGTCTTGACGTTCTCCAGACTGAGAATGATAAAGTGGGTTAAACTGCAAAATGGTTTCGGGGTATAATTAATACCGTGAAGTAGTGAGGGCAAGGCCGACAAGGTCTTGCCCTTTTGCGTGGGCGAAACAATGACAGAGTCAGAGATAGCATACGCGCGGTGGTGCGTGCAGAATAATCCGCACCGGTTTTATCAGTGGAGCAAGTGGCTAAGCAAAAGGGCCGAGGTCCTGGCACTCGATCGGTACGAGTGTCAGAGATGTCGGGAAGTCTATCACAGATACCGCAAGGCAGACACGGTTCATCATGTCAATCATCTAAAGGATCGGCCGGACCTTGCGCTCGAGATCTGGTACAAAGATCCGGCGACGCATACAAAGCGGAGGAATCTCGTGAGCCTCTGCTCCTCTTGCCACGACGAGGAGCATCCGGAGAAGCTGAGAAGAAAAATTTCGGAACCGATCACCGAGGAACGGTGGGATTAAAAAATTTTCTCGCGTGAGAATTTTAGAATCATACCCCCCGGGTCAAAAATAAAAATTTTTCTCATTTCCCTCGGTACCGGTGCGGGCCTCGACAATTCCAAAAAAGCCGGTCGCGCGCGAAGTTTTGGGAATCGCTAGGGAAATATGCCAAATAATCGAAAAAAGGTCGGAATTGTATACAAAAAATTATCGGAGCTCAAGCCATACGCCCGGAACCCTCGACGCAATGACGCCGCGGTCCCGGCTCTGGAGGAGTCGATCAAGCGCTATGGGTTCAAGAACCCGATCATCGTTGACGGCTCGGGCGTAATTATCTCCGGACACACGAGATTCAAGGCCGCGAAAAAGCTCGGGCTTAAAGAAGTCCCTGTCATCGTGGCCGACGATCTGACCGAGCGGGAGGCCCGCGAGTTCAGAATCGCGGACAACAAGGTCGCCGAGCTTGCAACGTGGGATGCTCAGCTCCTCGACGAGGAGCTTATCGAGCTCAAGGGCTCAGACATGGGCGTGTTCGATCTCGATGACCCTGAGCTCCTGGATCCGGATGACGACGAGGACGAAAAGATCGCCGAGGCCGTCGACAATGCAAAGGCAAACGGCGAGCGGGATGAACAGTACGACGAGTTTGAGGACAAATTCAAGCCAAAGCTCACAACCGACGACTGTTACACCCCGCCCGCTATTTATAACGCGGTGAAAGACTGGGCCGTTGAGGAATACGGGTGGCAAGATCGCAAGATCGTCCGGCCGTTCTATCCCGGCGGCGACTATCAGCGAGAGAATTATTCCGACGGGTGCGTCGTCATCGACAACCCGCCGTTTTCGATCCTGTCTCAGATCCTCGCATGGTATGAGGATCATAAAATCGACTATTTCCTGTTCGCTCCGGCGCTGACTCTGCTCGGGTTACGCCCGGCGACGTCGCACATCGCGGCGAGTGTCTCGATCACATACGACAACGGCGCGGAGGTCCGGACCTCGTTCGTCTGCTCTCGGGGCGATCTCATACGCACCGCCCCGAATCTCACTGCAAAGGTCAAAGCCGTCAACGACGAGATCAACGCGGAGAACAAGAACCATCCGGACAAGTACGAATATCCGGACGGCGTTGTCACGTCGGTCATGCTCGGCAAGTGGTCCGGCTACGGCGTCGACTACCGCGAGAACCGCGCCGAGTTCGTCCGCGAACTGGAATCGCAAAAGGACTCTGGTCGCGGCATCTACGGCAGCGGCTACCTCGTTCCGCGTGCGGCGATGATCGAAGCCCGAAACAAAGCGGAGCGAAACAAAGCGGAGCAAGAAACGAACGCGATCAAGTGGTCTCTCTCTCCGCGGGAACTGAAGATTATCGAAACGTTAGAAGGTGCAGACAATGGCCACAACGAAAAAACAAACCGCAAAAAAGAATAACCTCAACGCGGTCGCAAAGCAGCTCATCGAAATGGCCGAGCGCGGAGGCGTCGAACAAAATTTCTTTTTTGTGACAACATTCAGCCGATACAAGACACAGCTAAACACGTTGACTCGCCTCCAGAAGGAGATCGACGAGAGCGATGTCCTCATCGAAAAGGAATACGTCCGAGGGCGTCCGAACATCGTCGCGAACCCCGCGATCGGCGAGTACAACAAGACGAGCACCGCGGCGAATCAGACCGTCGCGACGCTCCTCAAGATTATCACGACCTTTGCGGACGGGCCGGTGCTAGGAGCAGCGACAGACGATGGCGGAGACATCGACCTCTAAGCTATGCCCGCATGTTCAGAACTTTATTGGCCTCGTTAAGTCCGGAAAGCTCCGCACCGACAAAGAGGTCAAGGCCCTCGTCGATCATGTCCTCTATTGTTTCGAGAATGAGGACATCTATATCGACACCGATCAGGCCGACCATTATCTCGGCCTGGCCAAGTATTTCCCGTTCGAGCAGCTGTTCCCCTGGCAGGAGTTCGTCATCGTCCTCCATGACTGCACCTACTGGAGGGACAGCAAGCTCCCACGGTGGCCAGACCTGTTTTGCATGATCGGTCGAGGCGCGGGCAAGGACGGAACGATCGCCCTCGAGTCCGTCGCCTTGATCTCGCCTTACAACGGGATCCCGGGCTATGACGTCGACGTCTGCGCGAACAACGAGGAACAGGCCCTTCGCCCGGTCCTCGACATCGTGGACGCCTTTGACCACAGCGAGTACCAAAAGAAACTAAAGCGCTATTTTTCCTGGAAAACGGAAAGCGTCAAGGATCTCCGCGGCGGCGGTCAGATCAAGGGCCGCACGAACAACCCGAAAGGAAAAGACGGAATGCGGTCGGGGATCGTCGTGTTCAATGAGATCCATCAATACGAGGACTACAGAAACATCAATGTTTTCACGACCGGCCTCGGCAAGCATCCGCATCCGCGCCGGTCTTACTATACGACAAACGGCGACGTCCGCGAGGGACCGCTCGACGATCTCCTCGAAACGTCTGAGGGCATTCTGTTCGGCGGGGATCCGGACAATGGTTTGCTCCCGTTCATCTGTCGACTCGACTCCAAAGAGGAGGTCGACGACGAGGCGAACTGGGAAAAAGCAAACCCGTCGCTCCCCTATCTCCCGGCGCTGAGGTCCGAGACAGAAAAAGAGTACCGGGAATGGAAAGCGAACCCGCACCGGCTCCCGGCATTCATGACAAAGCGAATGAACCTGCCGGATCAGGCGAATGACATCAAGGTGACAGACTACGAGAACATCAAGGCGACGAACCGCCCGCTCCCGGATCTGACCGGGTGGAGCTGCGTCGCCGGCATCGACTTTTCAAAGATCACTGACTGGGTGAGTGTCGACCTCCATTTCAAACAGGGCGACAACCGTTACGACATCACGCACTCGTGGGTCTGCTCCCGGTCGAAAGATCTGCCGAGGATCAAAGCACCCTGGCAGAAATGGGCCGACGACGGTCGGCTCACGGTCGTCGATGACGTCGAGATCCATCCGGATCTTATAACCGCGTACCTCGTGGAAATGAGGAAAAAGTACTCGATCCGGGCGGTCGCGATCGACGATTTCCGCTTTGCGCTGCTAGCCCGGCAGCTCGCCGGCATCGGCTACGATCCGAAAGATCTCAAGAACCTCAAGCTCGTCCGGCCGAGCGACATCATGAAGATCGCACCGGTCGTAGATTCGTGCTTTGCGAATCAGTGGTTCACCTGGGACGACGCCCCGGAGTTGAGATGGGCAACGAATAACACGAAGCTCATCCGCTACGGCAGACGGCCCGGACAAGAAAACGATCAGGATCTCGGGAATTACGTCTACGGCAAGATCGAGGCAAAGAGCCGCAAGACGGACCCGTTCATGGCCCTCGTGGCCGCGATGACGATTGAGGACCGGATCATCGAACGACGCGCCGGACACCGCAAGCTCGACGTCATCAGCTTTTAAGGAGGGCGACACATGGCCTTTAATTTACTTAAATGGATTTTACGAAAAACAGGCAGCGACTCAGAGACCGCGACCGGGGATTTCCTCGAAGCCTCGACAGACTACGACGCCGACGCGCGGGCCGGACTTGCCTCATATCTGCAAAATATGGCGTTCTGGAGCTGCGTGCGTCGGATCGGTTCGACCGTCTCTCTCGTTGAGTGGGACACATACCGACGCGGCCGCCGTGTCCAGGCCGGTGAGGCCTGGGCGTGGAACTATGCACCGAATCCGAACGAAACCCGTGCCGAATTTTTCCGACATCTCGTATCTCAGCTTTATCTCGCCCAGGAGGCGATCGTTGTCGAGTACGCGGGCGGCCGATATGTCGCCGACGGTTTCACCGTTGAACGCCGGCTCACCGGTAACATCTACCGAGACATAACAAGCGACGGGCAATCGATCCCCGGCGTTTTTGGGGCCTCTGCCGTCTTGCATTTCACGATCGAGGGGAGTTCGATCCAGACAAGCGTCAACGCGATCGCGGCCACCGAGGGCGATCTGCTCAAGGCAACGACCAAAAAGATCGTAAGAGACGCGGGCGGTCATGGCGTGCTCAGGGTTCACGAGATCGCCGAACAGGATCCGGATTTCGAGAGCACCTACACGGATCTCGTCACGGACAAGATGAAAAAGTATTTCACGTCAGACAATGCCGTGCTGCCGGTGTTCGACGGCTACGAGTTTCAGGACACCTCCGGAACCTCAGCGGGGTCGACGAGGGACGTCCGTGCAATGATGGACGACATCATGGAGCTCACAGCCGAGGCGCTCGGCGTTCCGCCTAGCATCGCGACAGGAAAGGGAGTCACCGATCAGGATTTCACGCATTTCATGAACACGACGATCAAACCGCTCGCGGGCATGATCGTCCAGGAACTCAACCGCAAGCTCTACGGTCAGTCGAGAGTTTTCGCCGGCTCTTACATCGTGCCGAACTACTCGAACGTCCGCTACCGCGATCTGTTCGACATCGCCGATCCGATCGACAAGCTCATCGGGTCCGGCACGTTCTGTATTAACGAGATCAGGGCAAGGCTCGGCGAGGCCGTGATTGACGAGTCGTGGGCATGGCAGCATTGGATGACAAAGAACTACGCGCCGGCGGCGGATCAGCTCGACGGCGTCGTGGACGGTCAGCCACGCGCGGATCCGATGACGGATCCGACTCGAACCGGGCCCGATCAGGACACCCAAGACACAGAACAGGAACCGGACGACGAGCCGGATCCGGAACAAGAGGAGGTAAACAACAATGTCAACGAACAACAAGACACCGGCGACGATCAATAAAGAGCCGGCGCCGTATTTCTACATCGAGGAGGACGATGAGGCAAAGGTCGCCGATGTCTACATTTTCGGCAACATCGCGCCCGAGGCTCACGGTCTCGGGAGACTTTTCCGCGATCCGTCGGAGCGCTCCGCGTATGGCCTCGTCCAGGAGCTCAACGGGATCCCGGCAGACACCGCGATCACGGTCCACATCAACTCCAACGGCGGCGATCTCAAAGAGGGCCTCGGCATCTATAACACCCTCAAGGATCGCGAGAACGTGACGACGATCTGCGAAGGTTTCGCGGCGTCTGCCGGGAGCATCATCTTTGCTGCCGGATCCCGCCGAGTCATGCAGCCGGCGTCTCTGCTATTTATCCACCAGGCCGCCTATACATCGGTCGACGGCAACGCCGACGACCTGGAGAAATATGCCGACACGCTCAGGACCGTCACGGACGCGGCCGTCAACGCCTACCTCGAGAGCGGCGTCAATGTCTCCCGCGAGGAGCTCGATGACATGCTCAGGGCTGAGACGTGGATCAAGCCCGAGGACGCGGTCCGCATGGGTTTTGCGACTGAGGTCTCCAACGTGGAATCCGAGCCCGAGGAGGGCGGCGACGTCGCCGCGATCAGCAACGACGCAATGCGCTCGATCATGGCCGCGGTCTCCAGGCCACACGATAGGAGTTTCTGGACGATCGACGTCGACGTGTCCGGGCTCAAGGATCTCGAGGACCTGGCCGGAAAGCTCAACGACGCGCTCGCACCGTTTGCGACACTCGCGAACACTATCGATACTTGCCCTCAGCTCGTCGCTCTGGCTGCAAGAGTCGAGGCAGCACTGGCCACCGATCCCGGTCTCGCCGATCGGGCTGCGGCGGTCGTCAACAAATTTTTAGGCAATCCCGCGCCGAAATCTCCGGCACGCGATGAGCATAAAGGATTTTTCAATTTCACAAAGCCGGAGGATCCGGCACACAGAAGGAGGTAACAAGATATGCCTACACTCAGAAACAAAGATGAGATGAACGAGACCCAGACGGCGATCGCTCAGCGAATCGCAAACGCGGCCCGCGAGGGCAATACCGAGGATTTTGAACTCGGTCTGCAGGATCTTTTCCAGAATATCAACGATCAGATCCTCGCATCCGCTCAGAGCGTCGGAGCAAATGCCGATGCTGCCGTTCTGGCACGTCGCGGTGTGAGACAGCTCACAAACGAGGAGACCAAGTTCTACAACACCTTTATCGAGGCCGCCCGCTCTAACAAGGGCAACCCGATGATGGCTCTGACCGGCGCGGACAAGACTTTCCCGACTACGATCATTGAACAGGTCATGGAGGATATGCAGCAGTCTCATCCTCTGCTCGCCGCCGTTGACGCTGTCAACACAACCGGCCTGACCCGTTTCATTATCAACAAGGACGGCGTGCCGACCATCGCCTACTCTGTAAAGGGCACCGACGGCGCAACCGTAAACGATGATGTCACAATCACCGGTGCCGCAACCTGGGGCGATGTCACCGCGGCCGTCGAGGCTGAGCTGACAAGCGGTTTCGAGACGATCGACCTCGGACAGTTCAAGCTCTCCGCGTTCATGCCGATCGAGGAGGCCATGCTCGACCTCGGCCCCGCATGGATCGACTCTTATATCCGCACTTGCCTCTCCGAGGCTCTTTCCATCGGCTATGAGATCGGCATCGTCACCGGATCCGGTCACAATATGCCGATCGGCATGGACCGTTCCGTCGCCGACGATGTCACTGTCACTGCGGGCGTTTATCCTCGCAAGGACAAGATCGCGATCACCGATCTCAACTCTGACACCTACGGCAATCTGATTGCTCAGCTTGCCAAGACTCAGACCGGAAAGCCGAGAGCGGTCAGCAACCTCGTCATGGTTGTCAATCCGTTCGATTATTTCAAGCTCATCATGCCTGGTACTACCGTCCTCAATGCAAACGGCACCTATGTCAACGACGTTCTGCCGTATCCGACTCAGGTCATTCAGTCGATCGCCGTACCTCAGGGCGAGGCCGAGCTCGGTATGGCTAAGCGCTATTTCCTCGGCGTCGGTGGCAGCAAGGGCATCCAGTTCTCCGACGATTACAAGTTCCTCGACGACAAGAGATACTACAAGATCGTCGCCTATGCGAACGGCCGCCCGAAGGATAACAACGCATTCCTCCGCCTCGACATTTCCGGCCTCAAGCCTAAGTATCTCAAGGTTCAGAACGTCACAGCTTAATAGAACCGGGAGGAGGTAGACGATGAGCGCAATCGAAGTCTCGGACGAGCTGCTCAGCGAGGCGAAAAACTACCTCGACATCACCTGGGCAGACGACACGACCGACAACAAGCTCAAGGGCTCGATCCGGCGCGGCATCGCCTTTATAGTCAGGAAGACCGGCGTCGAAACGTCGGCCTTTTCTGGCGATTCTGCCGACCCTAGCGCTCAGGAGCTCTTGTTTGCTTATCTGCTCTACGATCGAGCGGGTGCGGTCGATCAGTTCAAAACGAATTACCTCTCAGACATTAACAGCCTGAGGGACGCGAAAGCGGTGACAGACTATGCGAATGCCAAGACAACAGGTTGAGGTCTTTAATGACGGGGCGGTCAAGATCTACGCGGCAAAGGACCGCCGCCTCGGCGACCTCAAGATCTCGCTCCGCTATCAGGAGCAATCGGTCGGCGTGGTCCGTTACTATTCCGCGGAGAACAGCGCGGACGGCAATCGCATCGACCGCGTGATTAAAGTGCCGCACACCGACAAAGTAAACCGGATGGACATCGCCGTCGATCAAAAAGACGGCCGGCAGTATAGGATCACCCGCATCCAGGCAAAACCCGAGAGCGGCGTCGATCTTTATGATCTCGAGTCCGTTACGGTGCAGATTAAGGAGGCAACATGAAGATAAAAGCAAAAAAGAGGTTCATCTCCGGGCGCTTTGAAGCGAGCCCCGGGCAGATCCTCGACGTTGAAAACGCTCGCGGCGCCTTGCTCGTGTCCGATGGGCTCGCGACTGAGGTCAAGGACAAAACCGAGACCGAGACCGAGGCGGCTGAGCCGAAAAAGAAATGAGCAACTCGTCGACGATTGATGTCGGCGACCTCAGCGCGACGGTGAATAAGATCCTCGATGAATATGGCAACAATGTCAGAAAAGCGACCGGGGAGCTTATTAAAAAGGTCGCAAAAGAGGCAAAGGACGACGTCAAGAGCGGCGCGCCGGTACGGACTGGACGATATAAAAAGAGCTGGTCCGTGAAGGTCGAAGAAGGCGGCGCCGGGTTTTACACCGTGGCAACGGTGCACAGCCGCGACCGCTATCAGATCGCGCATCTCCTCGAGAAGGGGCACGCGAAACGAGGCGGAGGCCGAGTGGCCGGGCATCCGCACATCAAGCCGGCAGAGGAGACTGCTATCGAGAAGGTACAGGAAGGGGTGAAAGAGATTGCACAAGAAGGAGGCTGAGATCAAGACGATCCTTAAGGCAATGCAGGACGCCGGAATTATTTCGGGTTATGTCTATGACCATTTCACCCAGGACGACCCGATCCCGACGCCGTTCGCCGTCTATCGCCGTGTCGCGGTTCCGAGCTTTAAGGCTGACGATAAGGTTTACACCCGAGAAGATAGCGAGGACGTCGAATTTTATGCCGACGATCCGGACACAATGGATGCGATCATGGAGGCCTTTGAATCTCAGGCCGACGCGGCTGAGCTCGTTTACGAGAGAACGGCGGACACCGTATACATCGAGGACGAGGATTTCTATGAATCGCTTTATGAATTTTAGAGGAGGTAAAGGAAATGTCTGACAAGACGACTAATAAAATCACTTTTGGCTTGTCTAATGTGCACATCTGGCCGATCACCTCGACAGATGACACCGGCAAGCCGACATATGGCATGGTTTTCGCTCAGCCCGGCGCGACAGAAATGAGTTTCGACGCTGAGGGCTCCAGTGATCCGTTTTATGCCGATGACGGCATTTATTACAGACCGGTCAGCAATACCGGCTACTCCGGAAAGCTGACCGTCGCGGATCTGGTTTCCGCATTCCGGACTCAGATCCTCAAGGAAATCGTCGACAAGAACGGCGCGATCTTTGAGAACGCCGACGTTCAGCCGTCCGAGTTTGCTATTGCGTTCGAGATCAAGGGCGACGTTAAGAAGCGCCGGTTCCTGTTCTACCGCTGCCTGGCAACTCGCCCGGGTATTTCGTCCTCTACCAAAGAGGACAAGATCGACCCGAACAAGTCGGAGCTCGATTTCTCCGCAAGCCCTCGTATTGATAACGGATACGTCAAGGTGACAGCGGAGGAAGGGGACACGGCCTATTCCGACTGGTACGGCACGGCCCCTTATGAATATGTCGATCCTAACGCGGCCACATCATAAACGGCCGCACGTTTGAAAAGGGGTAAGCGGCTCGGCTTGCTATGCCTGAGCCGCTTATTTTTTGTGTTTTTCGGAGGTAAACAATGCTGAAAACTCTCCAGTTCGGCGATAAGTCGGTCACATTTTCGACCTCGTTCGCCTGGACACTAATCTATAAATCACAGTTCGGCCGCGACGCGCTGCCGATCCTCATTCCGATCATCCGCGAGACAGCAAATACAAAGAAAAAGCCCGACGAGAGCGAGCTTGCGATGACTTTCCTCGAGCGCCTGGGTTTCTCTGGCGTCGTCGAGATCGCATGGTCCGCGGCTCGTCTTGTGGACTTCAACATCCCGGACCCTCTGACATGGGTCGCATCGTTCGGCGACGACTTTGAGCCGCTCGACGTCATTTCTGACCTTTTCCCAGATCTGATTTTGTCATGCTTTGCCTCAAAAAAATCGAAAGCCCCGATTCCGACGGCCAAGAAGGCGACGACGACCAAGAAGTAACAACGGATCGGATCCTCGCGGCGGGACTCATGCGCGGGCTCACACGAGCCGACGCCGACGTCATGACGATCGGCGGGTGGATCGACTACATCATCGAGTGGAATCAGATGACCGAGGAAGCCCGAAAAGCGGAAAGCTCGCCCGAATCTGGAAACGGGGCGAAAATACGGACAAGGAAAGCAACACAGGCCGACATTGATCGGTTCGCCGCATTTTAAGGGAGGAGGAAAGAGACATGGCCGGTGGAAATATTAAAGGCATAACGATCGAGATCGGCGGCGACACTACCAAGCTCTCGTCCGCCCTATCGCAAGCCGACAAGGCCTTAAAGAACACACAGAAACAGCTCAGCGAGGTCGAGCGGTCTCTGAAATTTGACCCGGGCAATACGGATCTGTTAAAGGACAAGCAAGTCCTCCTCGCTGACAAGATCAACGAGACAAAGAATAAACTCGAGGCGCTGCAAAAGGCTCAGAAAGAGCTCGACGCCGAGGGTGTCGACAAGAACTCGGAGGAATACAAAGAACTCCAGGTCCAGATCGACACAACAAAGAGCAAGCTCGACGGGCTCAACGACGAAATGAAAGAGTTCGGGAGCGCCGGCGCTCAGGCGCTCCAAGCAGCAGGCGAAAAGATCAAAGGTGTCGGTGACAAGGTCAGCGACGTCGGCGCAAAGATCACCGCAGGCGTAACCGGACCGATCGTTGCGGTCGGTACCGCCGCAGGCGCGGCCTGGACCGAGGTCGACGCGGCGATGGATACCATCGTCACTAAAACCGGTGCAAGCGGAGCCGCCCTGGACGATATGCAGCAACGAGCCCAGAACATCGCGACGACGATCCCGACGAGTTTCCAGTCGGCCGGCGACGCGGTCGGTGAGGTGAACACGAGGTTCGGCGCTACCGGCGATCAGCTCGAGCAGCTGAGCACCCAGTTCATCGAGTTCGCAACAATCAACAATCAGGACGTCTCCGGTTCTATTGACACCGTCCAGGCGGCGATGGCTGCCTATGGTCTGAGCGCCGATCAGGCCGGGCTCATGCTCGACACCTTGAACAAGGCCGGACAGGACACCGGCGTCGATGTCTTAAAGCTCGCGAGCGACATGACAACGAACAGCGAGGCCTTGCAAGAAATGGGCTTCAATGCCTCAGACTCTGCAATGTTCCTGGCTAACCTGGACAAGTCCGGCGTCGACTCGAGCGTTGCGCTCACCGGTCTCAAGGCCGCCCTTAAAAATGCCACGGCCGACGGTAAGACGACCGGCGAGGCAATGCAAGAGCTCAGCGACAAAATTAAGGGTTCAAAGGATAAGACCGAGGCAATGCAGGCCGCCGTCGAGGTTTTCGGCGCTAAGGCCGGCCCGGTTCTCGGTGCTGCAATCTATGACGGAAAGATCAACCTCGACGCCCTCGGGACGTCGATGAGCGATTTCAGCGGAAACACGGCCGACGCATTCAACGCGACCCTCGACCCCGCCGATCAGTTCACGACCGCGCTCAATAATCTCAAGGCGATCGGCGCTCAGCTTTTCACGACGATCCAGACCATGATCGCACCGGTTCTCGACAAGGTCGTCCAGAAGCTCAAGGACTTAAATGCCCGGTTCCAGGAAATGACCCCGGAACAGCAACAGATGATCATAAAAATTGCGGCGATTGCTGCCGCGATCGGCCCGGTTCTTGTCCTAGTCGGCAAGGCGGTCTCCACGATCGGAGCGATCACGGCGGGGATCGGTAAGCTCTCCGGGGCTCTTTCTGCGGCCTCCGGCGCGACTGGAGCGCTCAGCGGATCCATGTTAGCCGCTGCCGCGCCGATCCTTGCGATCGTTGCCGTCGTTGCGGTTCTCGTGGCCGCATTCAAGCACCTATGGGACACAAACGAGGGTTTCCGGAATGCGATGACCGCGATCTGGACACAGATCAAGGGCATTTTTACCGGTTTCGTCGATGAAGTGAAGGAGCGGTTCGCCTCTCTCGGGATCAGCATGACCGACATCACGAACACGCTGAGCGCGATCTGGAACGGTTTCTGCAATCTCCTCGCGCCGGTTTTTGAGGGTGTGTTCCAGGAGATCGCGAACATTTTCCAGGCCGTGACCGACGTCATCGTCGGAATCCTCGACATTTTTATCGGCATCTTTACCGGGAACTGGGATCAGGCATGGCAAGGCGTCCAGGAGGTTTTCGGCGCTATCTGGGATTTCATCAAAAACACATTTCAGACCGTGCTCAACATCATGGAGGGCATCCTCAACACGGTCTGCGGGTGGTTTGGTACTACCTGGAGCGCAACCTGGGAAAATATCAAGAACGTCATCGTCACCGTCCTCACCGCGATCCAGAGCTTTTTCGTCACGATCTGGAACGCGATCGTCGCCGTCGTTACTACGGTCTGGAATGCAATCAAGACCGCGATCACAGTGACGATCAACGCGATCGCAACGGTCATCACGACCGTCTGGAATACGATCAAGACAGTCACCTCGACCGTCTGGAATGCGATCGTCGCGGTCATTACTACGGTCTGGAATGGCATCAAGAATGCCGTCACGACCGCGATCAATGCCGTCAAGCTCGTCGTCACAACGGTCTGGAATGGCATCAAGACAGTGACCTCGACCGTCTGGAATGGCATCAAGACAGCCGTGTCGACCGTTGTCAACGGCATCCGGGACACCGTGTCCTCGGTATTCAATGCCGTAAAGAATACGGTCACAACGGTCTGGAATGGCATCAAGTCGGCGATCATTACCCCGATCGAGACCGCCCGCGACAAGGTCAAGGAGGCAATCGACAAGATGAAGGGGTTTTTCAATTTCAGTTGGAAACTCCCGGACATTAAGCTCCCGCATTTCTCGATCGAGGGCAAGTTCTCGCTCAACCCGCCAAGCGTTCCGCATTTTGCGGTCGACTGGTACGACAAGGGCGGCATCTTCTCCTCCCCGACTGTCATCGGTGTCGGCGAAAAAAGGCCCGAGTTTGTCGGCGCTCTTGACGATCTCCGGGCAATCGTCCGCGAGGAGACCGGCAACGCGAACACGACGGCGCTCAATCAGATCGTCGAGCTGCTCACTCAGATCGCGGGCAACCCGCGCGGCATAACCGTCAATCAGACGATTAACGCCGAGGACACGAGCTACGTCGGGCAGCAGAAACAGGCCGCTAAGGAACTCGGCCGGATTGCGAGGGCTCTGACATGAAAACACAGGAAATATTAACCTACACAAACACAAAGGGGGAGTCGATCACGTTCGGGGTCGGCTCCAGATATCACGTCAATGTCTCGAAGGACGTGACGGGGCTCAGCGACCTCGACGACACGATTTACTCGACGTCCTCGATGGGACAGCACGGCGACACCTACACGGGCGTCCGGATCGAGCCGAGGCCGATCAAGATCAAGGGCAAGATCACTGAGCGCGATAAATCAGCACAGATCGATCTGAGACAGAACGCGCTCAAGATCTTAAACCCGGAGCTTGCGGGGACTCTCCGCTACTACTACGGCAGCTTTGCCCGTAAGATCGGGGCGATCGTCGACGGGACGCCGACGTTCACGCGGGGTCTCTCTCAGGCGTTTGAGGTCGATTTCAAGTGCCTCGATCCGTTCTGGCAAGAAGAAACCGAGCACCGCGAGGACATCGCGACGTGGGAAGCCGCCTGGGAATTTCCGACAGAGATCGACAGGGACGACGCAACGGACATGATTTTCGGCAGCCGTTCGGACAGCGTCATCGTCGACGTTTACAACGGCGGACACGTCTCGATCGGTATGAGGATCGTATTCCGGGCAATCGGTGAGCTCACAAACCCGATGCTCCTAAACGTCAACACCCGGGAGTTCATAAAACTCAACTATACGATGATCGCCGGCGACGTTGTCGAGATCAACACGTCCTACGGATCCAAGAGGGCAAGGCTCACCCGTCAGGGCGTCGTGTCCAATGTTTACCGCTATCTCGATGTCGACTCGACCTTTATGCAGCTCGATGTCGGCGACAACGTTTTCCGATACAACGCGGACACGGGGCTCGACAATCTCGAGTGCTCGATCTATTTCAGCCCGAAAATTCTAGGAGTATAAGCCAATGGATCTGAGAATTTTTGACAAACAGCTCAACGCCCTCGGCGTCATCGACGAGGCGGCGAGCGTCATCTGGACCGTCCGCTATTTCGACGTCGGCGAGTTCAAGATTCTCGCGCCGATCACTGACAATAACAGGGAGCTCCTCGTCCGGGATCGCGTCGTCGTAAAGCACGACAAGTACACCGACTACACGGACGCCGACGGCGCGATCTGGAGGCGCGGCGCGGTCATTAAGTACGTGCACTACACGAAAGACGAGACCGGTCAGGAGCAGATCGAGGCGACCGGCTACGGTCTGAGCAAGTGGCTCAGTCAGCGAGTCATCGCCCCGACATTCTCAATGACCGGCACAAAACAGGCAATTGTCAACGAGCTCGTCACCCGGAACATCGGCAGCAAAGCGGACACCGCGCGGCAGTTTCCTCAGTTCATCACGATCACGCAGAGCGATTTCGGCGGGGTGAGCATCGACTACTCTCCGGAGTATCTCAAGGACCTCGGCGACGAGGTCAAGGCACAATGCCAAGACGGAAAGCTCGGCTATGACATTCTCGTAAACGAGCGGACGAAACAGTTCGGATTTTATCTCTATGAGGGCCGAAACCTCACCGACGGAAACACCGACGGCAATCCGCCGTGCATTTTTTCGCGTGATTTCGATAATGTCACGGAACAGGAGTACGAGAACAGTGTCGAAAACTATAAAAATTTCGCCTACGTCCGCGGGTCCTCAGACAGCAACAACGTCCAGATGATCGCGACCTTCGACGGAGCCGGTGCTTCAGGTCTTGACCGGTGCGAGGTCCTCGTCGACGCGACGGATATGTCGCGGAGTGTCGAGGGTGACAGCGGCACGAGCACCGACATCCCGGACGCGACCTACAAGACCATGCTCGAGAACCGCGGTGCGACAGAGCTTGCGACCATGATCGAGACCTACACGTTCAAGAGTACGATCCGCGCCGACTCGAATCTTGCCTACAAGGACGATTTTGACCTCGGCGACCGCGTGACGTGCATCGAAAAGAGGTGGGGCATCAAGATCAACTCAAGGATTACAGAGGTTTCTCAGACCTGGGAAAAAGGCAAGACAACGCTCGAGGCCACGTTCGGCGAATCGACTCCGACGCTTCTCGAGGCGATTAAAAAGAGGAGGTAAATCATGAACTACATGCCTTTTAACAGCGTGGACCATGACCGCGTTTATAAGGCCGAGGACTGGGCCTGGTATTTCTCGACGTTCATCTCGAACGGCGTATTCCCCGCCCCATCGGACGGTCTGCAAGTCGTCGCCGGCGACGGTATGACGATCGGCGTCCGGCCCGGCTACGGTTTCATCAATGGCTACGCATTCCGCAATCAGGAGCTCTACAATCTCACGATCAGCAACGCCGACGGCTCACTCGACAGAATCGACCGCGTCGTTCTGCGGTGGGATCTGACTCAGCGATTGATGGAGCTCGCGGTCCTCACCGGATCGCCGTCAAAGTCTCCAACAGCGCCGGCGCTTACTCAGGGCGCCGACGTCTGGGAGATCGCTCTCGCGGACGTCTCCGTCACTAAGGGCCTCACGACCGTCACTCAGGCACAGATCACCGACGACCGATACAACTCGAGCCTCTGCGGGATCTGCGCCGGTGTCATTACTCAGATCGACGCGAGTACACTGACTGCTCAGTTCGACAGCTTTTTCGAGCAGTACACCGCGAAGATCACCGAGAGCTACGGCAATTACACGGCAAGCATCGAGGCCTATGAGGCCGCATGGAAAGCCGCCCTCGATGATTGGAAAGCGTCCGAACAGTCAGAGCAGGACACCTGGCAGACAGCTCAGTGGCAAGCGTTCTCCGAATGGCTCAGCAAGTGCGAGGCCGCGATCAGCGGCAGCACCGCCGCGACGCTGACCGCTGAGGTCGTCGAGCATGACGAGAGGCTCGACGTTCTGGAGCACATGACGATCCAGAACGACTTTTTCGCTCCGCTCCTCGACGACGACAACTGCCCGATCCTGGACGACGACGGGTTCGCGATCCTGAGGGACTGGAAATATAAATACGCCTAAACGGTAACATCGACCGCCTCGGGTTCTCCCGGGCGGTCGTTTGATTAAGTACAAGCCAAAAAAGGAGGCAAATTATGGCAATCACTATTGACGTGTCAAACGGCCGGAAGTTTACCGACGAGCCGACGCTCGACGCGCTGACCGACGGCTCTGAGACTTTGCTCGTCCATAACGACAACGGGGTCAAGTCGATCAAGGCAAGCGCCCTCAGTAAGTTCGTGACAGGCGACCTCTCCGGGCTCAAAACGACCGACAAGACCGGGCTCATCGCCGCGATCAATGAAGTCCTGGGCGTGACCGGGGACAATGCCTCGGCGATCACCGCACTCCAGACCTTGACGAAAATGCTCAGCGCGACCGGGGCAGCCCGCGCGAACTCGTTTATCTACGAGTACGATCTCGGGACAAGTTTCACCGACAAGCAGAGCGCCGACATCGTCGCCGGCACTTTTGACAAGGTCCGCCCCGGCGGCTACTGGACGATCAACGGCCACAAATACTGGGCCGGACACGCGGACTATCGTCTCCATTGCGGAGACACTGAGCTCACGAAACACCACATGCTCGTGTTCCCGGATAAGTCGTTCTATTCGCATTACATGAACAGCACAAACGTCACGACCGGCGCCTACTATGGCTCGAACATGGTTTCGGCCGGACTCGCCGACGCACTCGCGACGGTAAAGGCCGATTTCGGCGAGGCTCATGTCCTCACCTACCGCAATCTGCTCGCGAATGCGGTCAGCGGTGACAGTTCGAGCAACTGGGCGTGGTACGACAGACAGATCGACCTCATGAACGAGTGCATGGTCTACGGCCATCAGGCGTGGGGCGCTGCCGCGCACAACGGTTACGACGTCGGCTGCGACAAGACTCAGATCGCTTTGTTCCAGGCCCGCCCGGATCTCATCGTAAACCGCGATAACTGGTGGCTGAGGGACGTGCGGTCCTCGGCGGCTTTCTGCGGTGTCAGCAGCGACGGCTTGGCGGACGGCTGGGACGCCTCGAACGTCTTCGGGGTTCGGCCGGCTTTCCTAATCGCATAATCGGGCGGGCTTGTCCCGCCCCGTGGAGGAACTATGTCAGACATACCAAAAAGCAAACGCGCCTGGTCTAAGCTCGAGGCCCTCGACAAGGCGATCGCGATCCGTGGAGAACTGAGCCGGGAGCTCCTCATAAGTTTCGGACTCAGCGAAAAGCATATCGACGCGGCCGTGAAGAAAGCGACGAAAGGGCTCCAGGGCGAGGAAAAGGATATCCTCGCGGCAAAGATCCGGGAAATGTACGCGGGTTATATCCCGTGGTTCATTGAACGGCATCGGAATCGCGTCGACGATCTCGCCGGCGACATTGAGGCGCATATCCGCGGCGCGAATAAGATCTGGCCGGTCTGGAAATTTGAATATGACGACCGTCGTCAAGAATGGAACGAGGCGCTCAAGGCTTGCGATCGGCTCCAGGGTGAGCTCCAGTTCATCGCGGAGCAGCTCCCGGCCGACAAAAACCGGTACAAGAGCATTGTTCTCGAGATCGACGACCTTGACAAAATGATTAAACGGATCCGGCAGTCGGACAACCGATTCCTCCCGCACTTAAAAGCGTAACTAATGCGGGTGCTCTTTGTACGTGCAGTCCTCGACGAATTTCTGCAATGTCAACAACAACGGCAATGCGAACAACTGGAACGCCTCGAACGTCATCGGGGTTCGGCCGGATTTCACAGCCCCGCACCTGGGCAAGTTTCCACGCGGGGAAATGGGAAAGGAAAGAGCATCCGTTCGCCTGGAGTTCTCCAGACGATAAACCTCAATCATGACGCCGCCGGTTACGACCGCCGCGGCTCTCAGCATGGTTTTATGATTGTATTTTTTGACATGAATGCCCTCTATGAGGGCGGCACAAAGGCGATGCGCGGGAGCAAGTTCAAACAGACGACTCAGCGTTACCGCTGCAATCAATTACTGGAAACAGCACGGCTCGCGGACGACCTTGAGAAAGGAACCTACGAGCCACAAACCGGGCACAAGTTCCTCATCAGTGAGCGAGGCCACGCCCGGTACATATCGAGCAACGTAATGAGGGACAAAAGTCTCTACCACGTTTTATGCGATGACGTTCTAACGCCCGCGGCTGCTAAGTTTCTCATCTTTGACAACTCAGCAAGCCAAAAGGGCAAGGGCGTCGACTTTGAGCGCCGGCGTCTTGTCGAGCATCTCCGCCGCTACTTTGCGACGCATGGAACGAACGACGGATGGATCGAACTCTTTGATTTCTCGGGCTATTACGCAAACATCCGGCACTCGGTGTGCCTCGCTGACACGGGCACGCTGCTCATTAAGGCCGATGTCGATCCGGAGACCGTGGTCTACACGATCCGACTATTGCGGAAAATATTCAAGACCTACGAGGTCGACGTCTCCCGGTTCACCGAGGACGAGATCCGGAGGTTCATGACCGAGAAGGTCGACCCACTCATCAATGCGAACGTGCCTGGCGTCGAGCTCACCGGCCGGCGCTATCTGCCAAAGGGCGTTGACATCGGAGCGCAACCGTCTCAGAACGTCGGGATCTCGTTCCCGATCCCGTGGGACAACTACGCGAAGATCGTCCAGGGCGAAAAGCTCTACGCCCGGTACACCGACGACTCCTACGCGATCAACGAGGACCGGGACGACCTGGAGGAGCTGCGTGCGGGTCTCTCAGACACCGCCGCCCGGCAAGGGCTCATCGTAAACGTGAAAAAGACAAGGATCACAAAAATCAGCAAACCGTTCCGACACCTCCAGGTGTCGTACCGACTGACCGAGACCGGGAGGATCGAGCGCCGGATCAATCCGAAAGCGATCACCCGGGAGCGGAGAAAACTCAAGGCATATAAGAGACTCCTCGAGGCGGGTCGTCTTGAGTACCCCGCGATAGAAAACGCCTTCAAGTCGTGGCTCGGTGGGCACTATAAGTATATGACCCACGGACAGATCTATAAGCTCGCGGGCCTGTTTTATGAATTGTTCGGAAGGAGGCCAACATGGCGAAAAGGACATTCACGATTGTTTTGGATGATGACACACAGATCAAGAGCCTCGAGCTCAACGGGAACAGCTTTATCAGCAAAAGCGAGCTCAAGGCGGCCGACATCGAGGGCAAGCTCTCCAAGGTGACGGTCAAGGGATCCGACGGATCCGTCGAGGAGCACGGTCAGATGACCCTCGTTCAGATTACTCAGGACGGCGGCAAGTGGTGGCTCTGCCTCCGCGATCTGACCGACGCGGAGATCCAGGCCGCCGCGCTCAAGTCTCAGCTCACCGACGCAAACAACGCGATCGCCGAGCTCACCGAGCTCATCGCGTCAATCACACAGTAAATGAAGGGAGGTAGCATACCATGATTACATTCACACAGAATAGCGGCCTCGTTCGCATCTGGGGCCGTCGAGTCCTCGCCGGGGCGTGCACTCTGGAGGACGTTCCTAAGCTCAGCAATCTCCAGGAGGCCGTCAAAGAATATGTCAACGCAAACACCGACAAGGATTAACCTCGCCGAGCTCGCGATGACACAGCAAGAAACGATCACAAAGCAGTCGCGGATCATTTCGCGGCTGCTCACTGAGGTCGCTATGTTTCGGGAGCTCACTCAGGCCGAGAAAGAATACGCGGCGGCGTTTCACGCGGAGGAGGGAAAAACATGACTCCATTCTGGCAAAATATCACGATCGCGATCGTCTCGGCACTGGGCTCGGGCGGCTTTGTCTCGCTCGTTCAGTTTTTCGTAACTCGACACGACAAGGCAAAGGAAAAAGAGGACGAGGAGCAAAGCGAAACGAGCAAGATGATCCTCGCTCTCGGTCACGATAAGATCGCATACCTCACGCGCAAGTTCATCCGCCGCGGAGGGATCACACAAACAGAGATGGCAAACCTCGCCGGCTTATATGCTCCATACCGTGCAATGGGCGGAAATGGAGACGGGAAGGCCGGCTATGAGGCTTGCGAAAAGCTGCCGATCATCGCCGACGACGAGGCGGATCGGCGCGACGTTGAGATCAAGCGAAAGGAGTATGAGCTATGACCTTAAAAAATGAAACCTATGACAAGCTGAAATGGATCGCACAGATCGCACTGCCGGCAGCGGCCACACTTTACGCCGCTCTCGCCGGGATCTGGGGCCTCCCGCATGGCACCGAGATCACCGGAACGATCTCAGCGGTCGACGTGTTCTTGGGCGCTCTGCTCGGAATCTCGACCAAGAACTACAACGGCAAGGAAGGAGGAACCGAATCATGAGCAAGACGGAAAGCGCTATCGCATGGATGGAAAAAATGGCCGCCGATAATTCTCACGGCTACGATCAGAGATACAGATGGGGACAGAAAGGCGATTTCGATTGCTCCGCTGCCGTTATCACAGCATGGCAGCAAGCCGGCGTAAATGTCCGCGGCGCCGGGGCAACCTACACCGGGAATATGCTCGGTGTGTTCCTGAAGTGCGGATTCGTCGACGTGACGAGCTCGGTCAATCTGGCAACCGGCGCCGGCTTAAAGCGCGGCGACGTGCTCCTGAATACCTCGCATCACACCGCGATGTATTGCGGCGGAGGCCGAGAAGTCGAGGCCTCGATCAACGAGAAAGGCACTGCAACCGGTGGAAAGCCCGGAGATCAGACGGGGCGCGAGTTCCTCGTCCGCTCGTACCGTAACTACCCGTGGAATCATGTCCTCCGCTACAACGAGCCGATCGTTGCAAAGAAATCCGTCGACGAGGTCGCCCGTGAAGTCATCGCGGGCAAGTGGGGCTCCGGTGTCGACCGTCGCAATCGTCTCGACGCGGCCGGCTACGACTACAACGCCGTCCAGAGCCGCGTAAACGCACTGCTCTCAGGCGGATCCAAAGCACCGAGCAAGTCCGTCACCGAGATCGCCCGCGAGGTCATCGCCGGCAAGTGGGGCAACGGATCAGAGCGCCGCAGACGTGTTCAGGCGGCCGGCTACAATTACGCGGCCGTGCAGTCTGAGGTCAATCGTCTGTTAAAGAGATGAGCGCGGTCATTATAGCCTCGGCGATCGCTGCCGGTCTCGGCGTTGTCTCGTGGATCGGCGCGACGGTCATCGCCCAAGCGCTCAATAATACGCTCGAATGACATGAAGAAAACGCCGACGCAACCGCGCCGACGTTTTAGCGGCGGCAAGGCTCCCGAGGGCTGACCCGCCGCTTTTTTTTATGCCGCGTGACTAAATGGGACAATAAGTATATAATATTTTCCATACACAAACGGTTTGCCGGGGGTTCGGATACCATTCCGACTGCTCCAGCTAACGGGCCGTATCCGAACCCCGGATGCGGCCTTATTTTTCGGCTTTTTTTCGGTGATATTGTAATAAATAACCGCTTTGTCATTATAGACATCGACCCGGGCGACGAACGTCTCGATGAGACGTTTCCGAAACTCCGGGTCTTTTTTGTCGCCGTTTTTGAAGGACCGGAGCCACCCCTCAATGACATCCCGCGGGATCGTCGGCCGCTCATACTCCGCCTGGCGGATCTTTTGCTCGAGCTCTGCCGCCTCGTCGGTGAGCTCCTGGAGCCTTGAGACAAGAATGTCCGGAGCGTTTCCGAGTTCGATCGCACGGACAAGGTTCGCCTGTTTTTTCTTGTTTCCGTCGAGAGCCGCCCTCAGCGGCACGGCCGGCGACTCTTTAGCGCCCTCGGTCTGAATATCCATGACCTCATCGGTGAGCGCTTTGATCGTTTCGTCGGTGAGCATATCCTCGACGGTCGCGGAAACAACGAGATCCTCCAGAACGTCGCGCGGAATCGGCTTGAGCTCGCACGGATCTCCGCCGCGCTTATGTTTCGGGCAAGCGTAGTACCGGTAAACTTTGCCCATCTTGCCTGTTCCGCAATCGGCGACGATCATCGTCCGGCAATACCCGCAAAAACACCGGCACGAGAGCAAATAGGCCTCTTTTGCCTTGCCCGAGGCATTTATGTTTCGGTTTCTCGATGTCTTGTGCATTTTCTGAGCCTCCTCGAAGGTTTGCGGGTCAATGATCGGATCGAATCGGAGCTCGACGCCGCACTCGTCAAAGATCCCGAGGTATCGCCTGTTCCGGAGCATTCTGCCGACGACGCCCGTACTCATTTTGGCGCCCCTTGCGCCGGTTACATGATGATCGTTCAGATAGGCGACGCAAGACTTGAGCCCGTCGCCGGCGGCATACTTGCGGAAAACCTCCCGGACAAGCGGAGCCTTTTCCTCGTCAATGATGACATGCCGGTTTTCGTCGCGTTTGTACCCGATCGGGAGGACCTCGCCCGCAAGGATCCCCTTTTTCAGAGTCTCACGGCGTCCCCGGATGACCTTTTGCCTCAGATCCTCGCTATAATACTCGGCGATCCCCTCGAGAACGCTCTCGAGAATAATGCCCTCCGGACCCTCGGGCACGGACTCGGCAGCGTAAAAGAGCTTCACGCCGGCGCGCTTGAGCTTGAGCTTATATAGTGCGATGTCCTCCCGGTTTCGCCCGAATCGGTCGATTTTCCAGACGACAACGCACTCAAACCGCCCCGCCTGGGCGTCCTCAATGAGTCTCTGGAACTCAGGCCGCGTCGCTGCGCTCTTGCCCGAGATATGCCGATCCGCATACACGCCGAGGATCTCGATACCATTCCGCGCCGCGTATGCTTTACAGTCGGCCACCTGGCCTTCAATGCTTTGATCGGTCTGATGAGGGCCCTCGCTATATCTTGCATAAATAACCCCGGTCATTTCTAAACACCTCTTATTTCTTTGCAATCTTGTCAAGTTCTCGAATAATAATAAAATTCTGTTCAACAATCGCCCGGAGGAGCGTCAGCTTTGCGACGTCCTGGGCAGATCCGGAGAGTGCAGTGCCGAGCTCGATCATACTCGAGCCGGTGAGTCCACTGACCGCCTTTTTCACCGCGTCGGCATATTCCGGCGACACGTCCTCCAGACCATACCGGGCCATGAGTTCTTGCTCTTTTCTTGCCTGTTTTTCCTCTTTTGTTTCTTTGTTTCCGAACATTTTCAACACCTCCATGTAAAAAACGGCCAAAACGGCCGGGGTTATCTGAAATCTACATAGATCACATTGCGGCCGAATCGTCGTCGGTTGCCGTCGTCTTTTCCTTTACGTTCAGGACGCGCCGGACCGCCTCGCGGATCCCCGGATCGGCGTGACGGTATGCCTCGATTAAAAGCCTCTCCTCATCATTGACGACGAGCTCGGTCCGAGTCGACCGCCCGGTCAGGAAATCCGTGCTCACATTGAAAAGGTCCGCGATCGCCTGGAGCGTGTCGCGTTTCGGGTATCTCGTCCCCGCCTCATAATGGGAAATTGTTGCCTTTTGTACTCCAATCTGCCGGGCGAGATCATCCTGAGTCATCTCGTGCTCGGCCCTGAGTTCTCTTAATATGTCTTTTAATTCTCTCATCGCTCGGGCCTCCTCGCCCGGTTCCTATTATACGCTCTGTAAAATAAAAATTATACACTTTGTAAAAAATTGATTGACAAAAGTTTACGGAACGTATAACGTATTAGTCGAGGTATACAGAACGTAAACCTCAAGTACAGAAAAAGCCGCGCCGGCAAGCGCGCACCGAGACCGCGGCATATATCACAAAATGGAGGCACTAAATGACGCTAAACATGATGAGCATCGAGGAGCGGAAAAAGCTCGGGCAAAAGCTCAGACAGCTCAGACTCGACGCGGGTGAGACCCAGACACAGACCGCCGACGCGATCGGCGTGACCGTGGGTGCCGTTTCTCTCTACGAAGCCGGCGAACGAGTCCCCGCGGATCCTGTTAAGTCTGCAATTTCCCGACATTTCAACGTCCCGATCGATATTTTTTTTGCTTAAATAGGTATACGAAACGTATACACGGAGGCACTCAATGACAAAAATCTCAAGATACAGACATAAAAAGCGGGAGGCATGGGAAACCCGGGCCGGTCTTTTCTTAATGGCCACGCTCGTTTTCGCGACGTTCATCGACAGTGACGGCATCGTCGGCACGGTCACTCTGTCCGGTGCCGTTGTCTCCGCATTGCTCGCGGGTGGCTGCGAGCTCCTCGCCTCGAGGTGGTCCTGATGGATCGACATCCCGAGTTGAGACACCTCGCCGAGGCACTGATTGAGGCGGTCTACGCCGATCAGAAACGACAGGCGACGGCGGAAAACACTAACAAACCAAAGGAGGCACAACATGAAAATCACACTTGAGTTCAGCAACGCAGAGAGGTTTATGAAAGAGCTCCCTCAGTTCGCAAAGGTCATCGGTTTCGCTGCGAATTTCGTGACATTCAGCCATATCGACAAGGACGGCCGAGACATCGAGATCCAGGCGGACGTCCCGGAGGTCATCGACACCCCGGACGGTAAGAAGATCAAGAAATCCGACGAGGATCGTATTCTCGAGGCCGCAAAAAAGGTCGGAGCCTTTAAGGAAGTAGCCCCGGCAGAGAGCTCAGAGAGCCCTCAGGACGCCCCGAAAGAATCAGACGGTAAATCGCCCACCGAGACCACAAAGGCCCCGGAAAAGAAGAAAACAGAGGCCTCAGCTAAGCCTGAGGACGCTATGCCGAAACCGGTCGATCCACCTAAAGGAACACCCGACATCGCCGCCGTCCGCAAGGTTCTCCATGCAGCTATCAAGGCCGGGCACAAAGACGAAATGAAAGCGCTCCTCGGCAAGCTCGGCGCCCAGAGCGTCAGCACGCTCGATCCGTCTAAGTTCATCGAGTTCATCGCCGAGGCGAACAAGATCGGAGGCGGAAACAATGCCTAAACACGCAAAGCTCTCTGCGAGTGGTGCCGAGCTCTGGACAAATTGCCCGGGATCGGTGCACATGGCCGAGTTATTTCCGGAGACTACGTCTCCGGCTGCCGAGGAAGGAACCCTCGCGCATGCTCTGGCTCAGACCATGATCGAAAATGCCCGCGCCGGATCGGCCTCTCCTCAGATCTCCGCCGAGTATATGGTCGAACGTGATAACGTCAACGCATTCTACTCGGTACACAAAGAACTCGCCGGATCGTTCGACGACATGAAGAAAACCCTCGAACCCTATGTCGACTACGTCATAGAAGAATACGAGGCGATCCGCAAAAAGGACGCAGCCGTCGAGCTCATGACCGAGCAGCATGTCGACTTTTCTGACATCGTTCCGGGAGGTTTCGGAACGTCGGACGTCGTTATCATCGGCGACGACACCTGTGAGGTCATCGATCTCAAGTATGGCAAGGGCGTCCCGATCAGCGCGATCGCGAACCCTCAGATCCGTCTCTACACCTACGGCACGATGTCAGCCTTTGATCTTTCCTACGATTTCAGCCGAGTCAAGATGGTCATCTATCAGCCCCGCCTCGACTCGGTGACATCTGAGGAACTCACAGCCGACGATCTCCGCTCCTGGGGCAAGGCCGTCATCGCGCCCGCTGCAAAGAGAGCGCTCAGCAAGAACCCGAAATACAATCCGGGACCGTGGTGCAAGTCTCATTTTTGTCCGGCTGCCGGATCCTGCAAGGCCCGCGCCGCGAAAATGCACGAGTTCGAGGACATGATCGAGCGCCGACGCAAGGACGACGCCGTTCTCTCCGGAGACGATATGGGCAAGGCACTCAGCGCCGCCCGAGAATACACGGCATGGGCTAAGGATCTCGAAAACGAGGCCCTTGAACTCGCTCAGAGCGGCGAGGCCGTGACCGGGTGGAAAGTCGTCGAGTCCGTGGCAAAGCGAAAATACAAGAGCGAGGAGATCGTCGCGGCGACGCTCGTCAAAGCCGGCTACGATCCCGCCCTCATTTACGAGAAAAAGCTCCTCGGCGTGACCAAGATGACACAGCTCATGGGAAAAAAGGAATTTCACGAGGTGCTTGAGGAGCCCGGGCTTGTCTTTAAGCCCGAGGGAGCGCCGACACTGGCACCGGAAAGCGATAAACGTCCCGCAATCGTGACGAATGTCACCGCGGATGATTTCAATGATTAAAACAGGAGGACAAAGCAATGGCGGACAAAAAGTACACAGCAAAGATCAAGAAAGACGGCAGCGTTATCACAGGACTTGTGAGACTCTCCTACCCGCATCTGTTCGAGAAGGATGAGGCGAGCGACAAGTACAGCGCCTCGCTCATCGTCCCTGGAGACGACACCGAGAGCCTCAAGGTTCTCGAGGCAGCGGTCGAGCTCGCAAAAGAGGACGGCAAGAGCAAGAAATGGGGCGGAAAAATCCCGGGAAAGCTGACCGAGCCGATCCACGACGGCAGCGAGTCGACCGACGCCTCCGGAGCCTATGACGGAAACTACTATTTCAGCGCGAGAAGCTCAAGCCGCCCGAAACTTTTCGACGAGGACGGCGTCGAGATCATCGACCCGGAGGAACTCTACCCTGGCTGCTATGTCCGCGCGATCGTTGCGTTCTATCCGTATAACACGAGTCAGAACGGCGTCGGCGTCATCCTCAAGGGAATAAAAAAGATCAAGGACGGCGATCAGCTCGGCGGCAGCAACAATGTGACTGCGGACGATTTCGAGGAGGACGATGACATTGACACCGATCTCGATTGAGATGGGCGTCGACGTTGAGACCTTTTCAGGAACCGACATCAAGAACGGCGCGTACGCCTACGCGGACGCGCCTGATTTTGAAATTATACTCGTCGCGTACAAGATCGGGAACGGCCCCGTCAAACAGTTTATGCCGCGACGCTTTGCGGAGCGGCCCGGAGTCCTGGGCGTCGATCTATCTGCACAAGGCGAACAGATGGAACTGTTCGGCAAGACGGATCTGCTCAAAGAACTCTGCGCGGACGGGGAGATCCTCGACGGAAACGAGGACGAGTTCCTCCAGGCTCTCAACGATCCGACGATCATCAAAACGGCCTACAACGCAAACTTTGAACGCACAACCCTAAAGAGCTACTACGGCGCGGAGTGCAATCCCGATGAATGGAGATGCACCGCCGTTCTTGCCTCAACGCTCGGCCTCCCGCGATCTCTGAAAGACGCGGGCGAGGCTCTCGGGCTCCCGGAGGATCAGAAAAAGCTCAAAACAGGCAAGGCGCTCATCCAGTTTTTCTGCAAGTACGTCACACCGACCAAGAGCAACGGCGGGCGGCGCCGGAATATGCCAAAAGACGACCCCGACCGGTGGCGCCTGTTTTGCGTCTATAACAAGCAAGACGTCACAACGGAACAGGCGATCCTCAGCCGGCTCAAAAGGTTCCGGCCGATCCCGAGAGAGCAAAGGCTCTGGTCCGTCGATCAGAATATTAGCGACCGCGGGATCCGGATCGACGTGCCGTTCGTCCAGGGGATCGTCGACTATGACAAGATCCGGGTCGATCGTTGCATGACTGAGGCGCGAGAGCTCACCGGACTCCAGAATCCGAACAGTGTCGCACAGCTCAAGGGGTGGTTCTCCGCGAACGGTGCGCCCGGACTCTCGACCGATATGTCTAAGGCTGCCGTCGCCGAGGCCTTAAAGCCCGGACACGAGAGCCTATACTCCCCGAAAGTGCGGAGAATGCTCAGACTCAGACAAGCCCTCGGCAAGAGCAGCACAAAAAAATATCAGACCATGCTCGACTCAGTCTGCCGGGACGGCAGAGTCCGCGGAATGCTCCAGTTCTACGGCGCAAACCGGACCGGACGATGGGCCGGCCGGATCGTTCAGCTCCAGAACCTACCGCAAAACCACATCCCGGACCTCGATCTCGCGCGGCAGACCGTCGCGGAAAAAGACTTCGAGGCTCTGGAAATGATGTACGGCGAGCCGGCGCAAGTATTCAGCGAGCTCGTGCGGACCGCGTTCATCCCGTCGGATGGATGTCACTTTATCGTGACGGATTTCAGCGCGATCGAGGCCCGGGTCATCGCATGGCTCGGCGGGGAGCAGTGGCGCCTTGACACATTCCGAAACGGCGGAGACATCTATTGCGCCTCTGCTTCTCAAATGTTCGGCGTCCCCGTTGTCAAGCATGGCGTCAACGGCCACCTCAGGCAGCGCGGCAAGGTCGCCGAGCTCGCTCTGGGCTACGGCGGCGGCGTCGGCGCTATGAAAACGATGGACACAACTCACACAATCCCGGAGGAGGACATGCCGGACATCGTGAGCAAGTGGCGCGAGAGATCACCGAGGATCACCCGGCTCTGGAAACTGTTCGAGCGGTGCGCTCAGACAACGATTGAGACCGGCCGCAGATCCTTTGCCTACATTGAGGCGATCGGGGACGACGGACGGTATCACAAGCGCACGATCAACGGCAAGCCGATCGCGATCGGGTTCTCGATGGACGAGATCGACGGCCGGCGGTTCATGCTCGTCAAGCTGCCGAGCGGGCGGTCGATCGCCTACCCGTGGCCGGTGCTCCAGGACGGGAACTACGGCAAAGAAATCGAATACTGGGGAACTGATACGGCGCACACCTGGGCGCCGATCCGGACCTACGGAGGCAAGCTGACCGAGAACATCGTCCAGGCGACCGCGAGGGACTGCCTCGCCGAAAAGATGATCAAGGTCGAGGAAATGGGCTACCACGTCGTCGCACACGTTCACGATGAAATGATTATCGACGTCCCGCGAGCCGACGAGGCCGCGTTTGACCGGATCGACGGACTCATGGCCGAGCCGATCGACTGGGCACCGGGTCTCCCGCTCAAAGGTGGAACCTATGCTTGCGACTACTACCAAAAAGACTAGGAGGACACTCATGAAAATCGAAAGAATGACAGAAATCGAAACACCCAACATCCAGATCGGCGACCGGCTCCGTGTCGGACGATATACGGCAACGTGTCAGACAGTCACCGACGACGGTGCGGTTTTTCTGCTCGATCAGTACCTTGACCGGGCAATGGCTATGAACAGACAGAATACAAACAAGGGTGGCTACGACGGCAGCGAGCTCAGACGGGCCCTCCAGAGCGAGGACATTCTGAAAGAATTCGAGGACATCCGGGAATACATGAGGCCGTGGTCCAACGGCGATTTGCTCCGGGTCCCGTTCGCCGGAGAAATGTTCGGCGACAACGTGCCGCAATGGATCGAGCCCGACGACTGCGAACAGTGGCCGCTCATGAAGGACGCGCACAACCGCGCGGCGTCAAGGCGCGGAGAACTCGAATGGGGGTGGCTCGCGAATACGGTTCGCGACACCTCGACGGATTTCTGCCATGTCAACGACAACGGCAGGGCGAGCGGCTGGGTCGCCTCGAGCGTCATCGGGGTTCGGCCGGCTTTCCTAATCGCATAATCGGGCGGGCTTGTCCCGCCCCGTGGAGGGTGAAAACATGAAAAGAAATAAAAAAATCTATATCTCCGGGCCTATAACCGGGGTCCCTGGAGCAATCTCCGCGGCGCATTTCGCGAGAGCTGAGCAAGATCTCCGCGAGCTCGGGTTCTGCAATATCATCAACCCTCGATTCATGTTCGAGGGCACCGGGCTCGGCTACAACGACATCATGAAGCACTGCCTCGATCTCGTCTGCTCAGCGGACGCCGTCATCCTCTTGCCTGGGTGGAAACACTCCCGCGGGGCTCAGATGGAACTCGGCGCGGCCTATGCGCTCAGGCTGCCGGTCTATGAATACGACGCGGGATGGTCTCGCGATCATATCGAGGCCTAAGGGAGGGACATCAATGCAGCAACAAGCCGAAAAAAATATCCTCGAGTTTCCGCCGGCGCCTCATATCGACCACGATCGCCGGCTATGGATCTCGACAGGAAAAAACCGGTACGACAAGCACTGGAAAAACAAGCAGTTCATGTGGTCGGCGCTGCTTGCCCGACTCGCAAGGCCGACGGCGACGCCAGAAACCTTTGCCGAGTACATGAAAATGAGCAAGGCCGAACAGGACAACGCGAAAGACGTCGGCGGTTTCGTGGGCGGTGCCCTGAGTGAGGGCCGCCGATCCGCGAAAACCGTCAAGTCGCGCTCGATCATCTCGTTCGATCTGGACTTTGCCCCGGTGGATTTTTACTCCGGGATGAAGCTCGACGGGACCTACGCCTCGGCGTGCTATTCAACTCACAAATATCAGCCGGAAAAGCCGAGGCTCCGGCTCCTCATTCCTCTCTCGCGAGACGTAAGCGCCGACGAGTATGAGGCGGTCGCCAGAATGCTTGCGACAGACATCGGCATGGACTACATGGACCCGTCGACATTTCAGCCGTCTCGGCTCATGTACTGGCCAAGCCACGCGGAGGACGCGCCGTACTTTTTCGATTATGTCGACGCTCCGCTCCTGGACCCCGATGACGTGCTGAGACGATACCCAGAGGGCGAATGGCATGACGCCTCCCTCTGGCCGACGTCAAAGCTCGAGGCGGACTCACACCGCAAGGTCGCGGACAAGCAAGCCGATCCGACAACCAAGCCGGGCATCGTGGGCGCGTTCTGCCGTGCCTACACCGTGCCCGAGGCGATTGACAAGTTCCTCAGCGACGTCTACGCGCCGACGGATCACGAGGATCGTTACACTTATATCCCCGGATCGACGACGGCCGGCCTTGTCATCTATGACGGCGGCAAGTTCGCATTCTCAAATCATGGGACGGATCCGGCCGGCGGTCTCGAGTGCAATGCCTGGGACCTTGTCCGGATCCACAAGTTCGGCGGCGAGGACGACAAGATCCACGGAGACGTCGCACCGAATAAGCGCCCGAGTTTTAAGGCGATGGAGGACTTTGCTCTCAAAGACGAGCCGACGCTCCGGATCTATGACGCGGAGCATCACAGCGTCGAGGCCTCAGACTTTGACGATGGAGAGCAGACAGAGCTCACGCCCGCCGACGTCCGCCTCAAGCTCGACCGCTCGGGCAAAGGCGTCATCGAGAAATCGGTCGTCAATGCCGGCCGTGTTTTCGAGCTCGATCCGGCGCTCCAGGGGCTCACATATGACCTCCTCGCCGGTGACATCAAGATCGACCCGGAACACCCGGTTCCCTGGAAACGCCGGCCGGGGTCATGGACCGACGCGGACGACGCTCAGCTCTACACCTACGTCGCAAGCAATTATGCCGAGTTCCCGAGGCAGTACGTCCTCGATCAGAAAATCATAAGAGCCCAGGGGCGATCGTTTCACCCCGTCAAGCAATACCTTGAGGGGCTCGAGTGGGACGGAAACGCGCGCGCGGCGACGCTCCTCATCGGCTATCTGGGCGCCGAGGACAATGTTTACACCCGAGAGGCGACTGAAAAGACGCTTCTCGCCGCGATCCGGAGGATCTACGAGCCCGGGTGCAAGTTCGACAATATGCTGATTCTCTCCGGACCGCCCGGGACCGGCAAGTCGACGCTCGTCGCTAAGCTCGCGGGGCGATGGTTCTCTGACAATCTCACATTCGAGGACATGAAGGACAAAACGGCAGCGGAAAAGCTGCAGGGCTATTGGATCATTGAGATCGGCGAGCTAAAGGGCATGCGCAAGATGGACGTCGAATCGATCAAGGCGTTCGTCTCCAGACAGGAGGACATCTACCGCGCCGCCTATGGCCGCAACGTGGAAAAGCATCCGAGACAGTGCGTTATTTTCGGAACTGTAAACAACGCCGGCGGCTACCTCAAGGACATCACCGGAAACCGCCGGTTCTGGCCGATCGAGATCACAGGACAAACCGAACAGAAACCATGGAACCTCACCGACGCCGATCGGGATCAGATCTGGGCCGAGATGTTTTTCCGCTACAAGGAACTCGGCGAGACGTCGCTCCTACTCTCCAAGGACGCGGCGGCGATCGCGCTCGAAAAACAGACCGAGGCGCTCGAAAGCGATGAGCGCGAGGGCCTCGTCGAGGCGTTCCTTGCCCGCAAGCTCCCGAAGGACTGGAAAACAATGAGCCGAGACGCGCGGATCGCGTTTCTCGACGGAGACGCCGACTCGATCCTGCCGATCCCGCGCGCCGAGGAGGCAACCGAAGACCGCGAGATCGTCGCCGTCGTCGAAATCTGGTGCGAATGTTTCCGGAATCCGCTCGCGCGGATCACCCGGAAGGACTCCTACGACATAGCCTCGATGCTTATGCGGCTCGGATGGGTCCGCACCGATCAGCGGCAGTACATCGCCGACTACGGCCGGCAGAGAATCTTTATAAAGCAGTGAGGTAAAAGAAAATGACTGTGCAAGAGGCAATATCAGAACTACGGAAACAGGTTATCTTTACCGAGGTTTATTTTCCCAAAGATCCGGCGCTCCGGAGCTACGCGAAAGCGCTGAGCATGGCAATCGAGGCCTTAAAAGCGGTGGCCGTGGATGAACCAGATAATGACCACATCGATGAAGACATCCAGGCGGCCGACATGGCCGCCGAGGACATGCCCGACAATGAAGATATCCCGTTTTGTTGAGGAGGTGCATACATAATGATGACAGAGGAAACCCGAAAATTATTAGAAGCAGAAAAAGCCTTCGAAAGGCGAAGTCACAAGGCGACGCTCGTCCAGAACACCGACCGCTACACGGTCATCGACTGGAGGAAAGCCGACGGCAGCGGCGACTACTATGTGAACTATATCATTGACAAGAAGCGCGGATCACTCATTATCTCCGGAGATCTCGGGGATTGCATTGCAACATGGTACAACCCGAATAGCGTGCACAATATCACCGAGTATACCCGGAGCATCTACTACTTTATCGGAAAATTTCAGTGCTCCTCCGATCGGTTCAACTGGGACGAGGACGACATCATTGACGACATCGAGGAGGAACTCAAAGACAGCGGCGTGGATTTCGATGACGACGATTTCAAGGACGCCTGGGAAG
>Ga0256404_1002912_pt1 | contig 36308 bp, 30 predicted proteins | sample RumenRJG_01DNA_FD_185990 | JGI IMG/M metagenome (GOLD analysis project Ga0256404, IMG submission 185990) | Bovine rumen microbial communities from Lethbridge, Alberta, Canada - RJG_01 | ecosystem: Host-associated > Mammals > Digestive system > Stomach > Rumen | place: Canada: Alberta | collected... | reverse complement strand
CGTCCAGAACATCCTGGTCGATCAAGATGTCCCGCTTCCACGTAATGCCATGTTTGAACAAAAGGACCCTTCCTATCGCGAGCTGTGTGAGGAAAAAAACTATGGCCTCTATACCGACATGGCAAAAAAAGTTCATGAAGAAATTGAAAAGAATGGGAAAAGTTCTGAGAAATTCAAAGACTGCACCTGTTGGAAGCCAGGAGCCGCCAAGCAATCAGATAGTGAGTCTCTTAAGAAATTCCGCCAATGGTAATTTTGTGACTGACCTGTGGAGTCTTCGGGTTTCCGAGACTCTACAGGTTTCCAAGGAAGAGTTTCTTTCTTGTTTCTCTGCTCTATGGAATTGGATGAAAAAATATGAACGAACCAAATAAACACGGAAGTCCGGAAGGTATCGACCTATTATGTGCGAACGCAGCCAGTGCGACGTATGACCAACTGAGTGAGGAAAATGTTCACATTCTGAAGGACAAATTGCTAGATATTACCGGATGTATGTTCGGAGGGAGTATTGTCAAGGAAGACCGGTTCCTGACTGACTACTTCAAAAAACTTGGTGGGAAAAGAGAAGCTCCTGTCTTTACCTGTGATTTCAACCTGCCATTAGTTAACGCTGTACAACTCAACAGCTTGTTTGCTCGTGCAAATGACTTTGGAGCGATGTTTTTCTACGTAAATGGAGAACACATTGCATCTCACTGCAGTGAGACACTTATTCCGATGGGACTAACCCTTGCTGCTACGAGAAAAGTGAGTGGTAAGGAATTTATTGTCAATGATATAGCTTCTGAGGATCTCATCAGCCGTATTCTTTTTTCTCTGCCGGTCCGATGGCCAACGGACATGTTGCTTGTTTCATCCGCTGCAGCAGCTTTGGCTTCACGCTATTATGGGTTCAATGGAGCAATGATGAAGAAGGCATTGAGCTTTGCTGCTGCAAATTGCACAGATCCAGGTAACGCCTACTACGATTATTCTCAGGAATTTAAATACCACAATGCAGAAAGTGCCCGTATGGGTATCATGGCTGTCGAGCTTGCCAAAGGTGGGTGGAATGGTTCTTTAGATCCTTTTTTTGGCCACTGGGGGCTTGTTTCCAAACAGGTTCATGGGGGAGGTTTTCCCGTCAATTATGAAGGGTGCTTCAATAATCTCGGTAAAAAATTTTTTATGGAGCAGAGTTTCAAGCGTTGCCCTGGCGGTATTCCGACCACGGCAGCGGCAAATTGCGGAAAGAATATTCGAGCGCAAATCATTGCAAGTGATGGCATTTTTGATGCGAAAAAGGTTAAGCAGGTACATGTTTTCCGTTCGGACAGTGTCCGCTATAATTATTATTCCAATCCGTTTAAGCTAAGAAACCACATTAACGCACTCTTCTCGTTCCAGTTTGCAGCTTGTTGCGCCATGTATCATGGCAATGTGAATGTTGCCAATGTCCAAACTGATGCTATCTTGGCGCATCCAAATTTATATCGACTTGCCGAAGAATCAACAATGGATACGTTCGAATATGAGAAACCTGTTCTGAAAGTAGTAGTAGATATGTATGACGGAAGAACCTTTACCTCCACCCAAGACTACGCGGCTTCGATGCATGCGTATCCGACAAAAGATTTCCTTGAGGCAAAATTCCGTTCCCAGTGCGATGCCAGTGGGATTATTCCCAAGGCAAAGGTCGACAAGCTGATTTCACTAGCTTCACGCATCGAAAATTTGTCTGATATGCGGGAATACACGGAGTTGTTGCAAAAGGGAAAAATAACTTGCAAAAACAAATCTTGCAAGATATAATTTGCAATATGCAAGATAATCTGGAGGCAAGAATGAAACAGCTAATGACCGGCAATGAAGCAATCGCGCGAGGAGCGTGGGAGTGTGGTGTCCGGTATGCAAGTGCCTACCCGGGGACTCCGAGTACGGAAATATTGGAAAATCTGTCTAGATACAAGGATGTCTACAGCGAATGGGCCCCAAATGAAAAAGTTGCTGTAGAATCTGCCATCGGTGCATCTTTTGCTGGAGCCCGTGCACTGGCAGCAATGAAGCATGTCGGTCTCAATGTAGCAGCAGATCCCCTCTTCACTGCTGCTTATACCGGCGTAAATGGCGGCTTGGTGATTGTCACTGCTGACGATCCGGGCATGCATTCTTCGCAGAATGAACAAGACAACCGGTATTATGCCCGTTCTGCTCGAGTAGCAATGTTTGAACCTTCTGACTCTCAAGAGGCAAAGGATTTTGTTGGGTTGGCTTTTCAAGTATCCGAGCAATATGATATGCCAGTTCTTCTCCGAATGACCACAAGGGTCTGTCATTCAAAGAGCATTGTTAGTCTTGATAACGGACGTACTGAGGTTCCTGTAGTCCCATACGTGAAGAAGGATAAATTCAATCCAGTTCCGGCTATTTCCGTGAAACTCCATGCCAAAGTGGAGAAAAACCTTGAGGCTCTCAAAGCTTATTCGGAAACGACTCCCGTGAATCGTATTGAATGGGGTTCAAAAGATGTAGGTATTGTAACCAGTGGAATTTCCTTTCAATATGCCAAAGAAGTTTACGGAGAGCATGCTTCATACTTAAAGCTTGGTTTCTCTTATCCGCTTCCAATGGAGAAAATCAGAGCATTTGCAAAGGAAGTAAAACAGCTGATTGTTATCGAAGAACTGGAACCTGTCATGGAGACAGAAATTCGCGCCGCGGGTATCTCCTGCATAGGTAAGGATTGCATTCCTCGCCAAGGTGAATTGAACCCGGATATTCTCAGAGAGCGACTGTTAGGGGAGAAACGGAATCTGATCAACACATGCGATGTAAAGTTAGCCGCTCGCCCTCCTGTGCTTTGCGCTGGATGCCCGCATCGGGGTTTCTTTTATGAGCTTTCAAAAGTAAAAAATGCAGTTTTTGTTTCCGATATTGGTTGCTATGGACTTGGCCCCAAAGACATAGCAATCTGCATGGGGGGAGGATTCTCTGTTGCTCACGGTGCTCAGAAGGTATTTTCTCTCGTGGGAGATCCAAAACGTTGCATTGGCATGATGGGAGATTCCACTTTCTTTCATTCTGGCATGACAAGCATGTTGGAAGCGGTTTACAACAATTCCAATGTGCTGTTGGTAGTACTGGACAACCGCATTACAGGCATGACCGGTCACCAGCAGAATCCAGGCACAGGTTTCACTCTTTCCGAAGAGCCGACAAATGTCACAGATATTGGTGAAGTCGCAAAAGCGCTTGGGGTTAAACATGTGAAGACTATCAACCCATTGCACCTTGATGAGGTACGGGAGGCTCTCAAATGGGGGCTCTCTTTCTCTGACCCAGCAGTTCTTATTACTCGCTGGCCTTGTGTGCTCAAGAAAAAGAGTCAGGCAGATAAGGAAGAATTTGGCTCGAAGAAATATGTTTGTTCAGTAGAACCAGAGAACTGTGTGGGATGTAAGGCATGCCTCCGTACAGGATGCCCCGCCATTCGATTCTCTTCATTAGAGAATAAAGCAGAGATTGACACCCGGCAGTGTGATGGATGCACTGTTTGTGCACAGGTATGTCCGAAAAAGGCGATTGTGCGGGAGGAAAGATAACCATGGATGAGGTAAAAAACATTTTGTTGTGTGGTGTTGGCGGACAAGGAACAATTTTGGCAAGTAAGATTTTGTCTACAGCACTTGTTAATGGTGGTTATGATGTGAAAATGAGTGAAATCCATGGGATGAGTCAGAGAGGAGGAAGTGTCGTCACCCAAGTTCGCTATGGGAAAAAAGTCTATAGTCCTATCATCGGTAAAGGAAGCGCAAATATTCTCGTCTCATTTGAACTCATGGAAGCTCTACGTTATTTGGAGGATTTGTCTCCAGCTGGGCATGTGGTTGTGAACAACTATTGCATGGATACGGCGACAACTGCAGCAGGAAAAGAGGCATATCCAGAGGGGATTGTGACAACTCTAAAAAGGAAGGTCGACACCCATGTGGTTGATGCAGCCAAAATTGCAAAGAATTTGGGCAACGAAAAATGCATGAACGTTGTCTTGCTCGGAGCATTGGTCCGGATGATGCATTTGGAAATGCTTGACTGGAATACGGCTATGCAAGAAAACGTGAAGCCTGCTTTCTTGGATTTAAACCAGAAGGCATTTAAAGCAGGAATGGATGCCGTAGCATGAGGACAAAATGACAACTAAGACATTTGATGCATTGTTAGATGTATTGAGCAAAGGAAGAAAGACTACGGCCCCAGTCAGAATGGCTGTGGCTATGGCAGCGGATGAGCATACCCTCCAAGCAGTCTTTGAAGCCAGAAGTAAAGGCATTATTATTCCGGTGCTGGTTGGCGATGCAAAGATGTTGTCATCATTGCTTGCAAGAATGGGAGAGCAAGTCCCGCAATCGGATATATACGATGAAACAGATGGCGCAAAAGCCTGCGTCAAAGCGGTCAGCTTGGTTCGGAATGGCAAAGCCGATTTCCTCATGAAGGGAAAAATCGACACTAAGGTCCTGCTGAAGGCTGTAGTTGACAAAGAACACGGCCTCGGCCAAGGCAGGCTTATGTCTCATTTCTCAATCTTTGAGATTCCGGCATATCACAAGTTGCTGGTACCTGTTGATGGTGGCATGGTGCCGTATCCGACGCTCGAGCAGAAGAAGGAGATTATAGAAAACACTGTTGGGGTTCTTCATCGCATGGGTAATGCATGTCCGAAAGTCGGCGTGCTGACCTGTGTGGAAAAGGTAAACCCGAAGATGCCTGAGACAGTGGAAGCTGCTTCTTTGGCAGAGATGCAGAAGGAAGGAAAAATCACTGGATGCATTGTGGATGGCCCAGTTTCTTTTGATTGCGCGGTTAGAAAGGATATAGCTGACCTGAAGGGATATAATAGTCCGATTGCCGGCGATGTTGATGTGTTAGTCGCCCCGAATATTCATACCGGAAATGTCATTGGAAAACTTCTTACTTGTTTTGCAGGAGCCAAAATGGCCGGATTTATCATAGGTGCATCTTGTCCCATTGTTATGACCAGCCGTGGTGCAAGTGCGGAGGAAAAATATTATTCAATTGCACTTGCTGCAGCAGTTTCTCAAAGGGACTGAAATGGAACAAATTCTTGTTATCAATCCAGGTTCAACTTCCACGAAGATTGCTTGGTTCAGTGGGGAAGATGAGATGTGGAGCGAGAACATCGCCCACACCCGGGAAGATCTCAAGCAGTATACAACGGTCTATGATCAAGTTGACATGCGTTATATGTTGGTTCTGAAGGCCATACAGAAACATGGGAATCGACTTTCGGATCTCGATGCGGTTGCATCTCGGGGAGGGCCGATTGCCCCAATGAAAGGCGGTGCCTATGTGGTTAACGATGAAATGGTCGATGTGATTCTTCATCGTCCGCAGGATCGTCATGTGTCTATCATTGCAGCCCTCATTGGTCGGAAAATCGCCCAGCAAGCGGGAGTCGTGGCATATGTCTATGATGCCGTATCGGTAGACGAAATGCTTCCTGTACTGAAAATTACAGGATATCCAGGAATCTATCGTCGAGGTCAGGGGCATAACCTTAATATGCGCGCAGCTGCCATACGCTACTGTCAGACCCATGGTCTTGCATATAAAGATGTACGTTTGATTGTTGCCCATTTAGGAGGTGGCATCTCGGTAAGCCTCCACTTGGATGGGAAAATCGCTGACATCATTAACGACGAGGATGGCTGTTTTGCTCCTGAACGAGCAGGTTGTTTGCCTCAAACCCAGTTGGTGGATCTTTGCTACAGTGGGAAGTTTACTCATGAACAAATGTTGCGGCGCCTCAAAGGAAATGCGGGTTTGAATGCCTGGTTCGGGACAAACGATACTCGTGATGTGGAGAAGATGATTGCTGATGGTAACCCAAAGGCAAAGCTCGTCTATGAGGCGATGGCTATTAACGTTGCCCGGAATATAGGTAAAGAAGCTCCGGTTTGCGAGGGAAAAATCGATCAGATTATCCTGACCGGCGGTATTGCTTATTCCTCTTCTTTCTGTGACATGATTGTAAAACACGTCTCATGGATTGCACCGGTTTCCATCATTCCTGGGGAAAATGAGATGTCTGCGTTGGCTTTGGGTGTACTTCGTGTGTTACGCGGTACTGAACAGGCTAGAATATTCCACGAAGAACCGGAATGGACACTTGTGTGATATGAAACGGTTCTTGATGTATATTCTGGGATTGATAGTACTTGCATTAGGTATTGCCATGCAGGCAAAAGCGGGGCTTGGAATTTCCCCCATTGTAAGCGTCCCTTATACAGTAAGCCTGATAACAGGCATTCCCTTTAGTACATTAACGTTTGGATATTACCTGTGTATCATTGTGGTGGAGTTGGTACTGGTTGGTCCCAAGACTTTCTTGCCCTTCCAACTAATTCAGGTTCCGATGTGCGGCATTAACAGTTTGGCAATTGGATGGTGGGATTCTTTGCTGGTATCGCCTCAAAGTATGCTAGGAAGATTTTTTTTGCTTCTTTTGGCAATTGTGATAACGGGCTTTGGGGCATCGCTTGCTGTGGGGATGCAGTTTGTTCCCAATCCTCCAGACGGACTAGCCGATGCGCTAGGCCGTCGTCTAGGGAAAGGTTTCGGGTTTGGTAAAAACCTTATTGATTGTCTCAGTGTTCTGACGTCGATATTTCTAAGCATTTTTTTAATTGGAGCAATCCGTGCCATCAATATTGGCACTGTGCTTTCTATGGTACTAACCGGTCGAGTTATTACCCTCTGTATGCCATTTGTCAATCGGGTGTATCGTATAGTCGCAGTCAGCAAATCTTGATATATCTTCTCGTTGGCGGAGACGATTGGGAAAAGATGAAGGAAGCCCCCCAGAATGGAGAATCTTTACTCCTAGCATGCGTGGGCTGGACAGGAAAGGCCTCTTTCAGAACAATGGGTGCATGGCCTATCTGGTATTCAGACAATTGATTGTCATGACGTTGATTTGCGTCATCGGGTATCTTCTCGCCAAGTGGAAGCATTTCGGCGAGAAGGAGAGCCAGTTCCTTTCGTATCTGCTTCTGTATGTGGTGACTCCCTGCCTGATCATCGACACGTACAACGTGCCTTTTGACGGCGAGAAACTGACCCATTTCCTCATCATGCTGGGTCTTTCGACCCTGACGTTCATGCTGTTGATTCTCTTTTCGTCGTTGCTTTTCGGCAAGCCCAAGAGCGAGGCGGACGACCGGACCCGCAGCCTGGACAAGATGATCATCGTCTATTCCAATGCCGGCTATATCGGCATCCCGATCATCAGTGCCGTCCTGGGACAGGAGGCCGTCTTTTACCTGATGGTCTATATTCTGATATTCAACACCGTCCTCTGGATCCACGGCCAGTATCTGATGACCCGCACCATTTCGCTCAAGGCGGTCTTGACCAAGCCGGCGGTGCTGGCGAGCGCCTTCTCGATTCTTCTGTTCCTGAGTCCTTGGAAGCTGCCCTATGTGGTAGGCAGTACCGTACACTTGTTCGCCACGCTCAACACCCCGGTCTCCATGGTGGTGCTCGGCATCGTCTTCGCCTGCTTCAAGAAGCCCGATGAGCCACTGCCTATCAAGCATCTTGTCCGGATTACCTTTCTGCGCCTGATTGCCGTGCCGATGGTGGTGCTCGTCTTGCTTTACTTGTCCAAGCCCTTCTTCTCCATCCACCCGACGCTGCAGATGATTTCCATCATCCTGCTGATCGTCTCGGCCTGCCCGGCCGGGCTGGTGGCGACCAATTTCGCCCTGCTGTACAAGAAAGACTATACCTACGCCAGTTTCGCCATCGCCGTCACCACGGTGTTGTGCGTCGCCACACTGCCGCTGTGCACCGCTTTGGGCGAGACTTTGCTGCTATAATATTCCATAAAAAGGGGGGACCATCATGTTGCAGGAAATCTCGATTGATTCGATCGAACTGGATCCGTTTGCCACCATCGGCAAGGATACGATGCTGATTACCGCCACCAGTGCCAAAGGCTGGAACACCATGACGGCCTCGTGGGGTGGCATGGGCCATCTGTGGAATCGGAACGTCATGTTCATCTTCGTCCGCAAGAGCCGCTACACCCACACCTTCCTCGAGGAAGGGAGCCGTTTCACCTGCAGTTTCTTTCCCGAGGAGCAGAAGCGGGCTCTTGGGTATCTGGGAAACCATTCGGGCAGGGATGGGGACAAGGTCAAGGCGAGCGGGCTGAACGCCGAAGCGCTGGATGACGGGTGCGTCTCCTTCAAGGAGGCCAACCTGGTCTTCGCCTGCACCAAGATCGCGGAGTCGGAGATGGTGCCCGAGGCCTTCCACCTTCCCGATGATATTGTCCGGGACATCTACCGGGACGGAGACTGGCATACCCTGTATATCGGCTCGATCGACAAAGTCTACGTGCAGTGCTGAGCAAGCGTTGCTTTTTGCCCGATAAGCTGGTATGACTGCATACGACGACACATCAACCTGGACGGGACAAGAGTTCCGTCTTGAGTCTCCGACTGCACATCGGAGCGAAGGAAGAGCGCATGATCTTGACAAATGACCAGGCCAAGAAGGCCCTCGGGATGATGGAGTGCTCCCGCCACTTTGAGGAGCGTCTCCAACAGTATTTCCAACAGAAGGCCATGCATGGCACCACCCATCTTTCCATCGGCCAAGAGGCCGCCCAGGAGGGGCTCGCCCTTGCCTTGGACGAAGGGGATTGGATTGTTCCGACCCACCGCCATCACGGCCACACCATCTGCCGGGGTACCGACATGCGGGCCATGTTCAGCGAGATGTGGGGTTCCCGGTATGGCATCTGCAAGGGCCTTGGCGGGTCGATGCACATGACCGACATCTCCCGCTGGAACGCTGGATCGAGCGCTGTCGTCGGCAGCGGAATCCCCATCGCCATGGGCCTTGCCTTGGGTCTGAAGAAACACCAAAGCCGGTCCATCTCCGTCGCCATCTTCGGCGATGGCGCCACCAGCAGGGGGACGCTCCACGAGTGCATGAACCTGTCCAGTGTCTGGAACCTGCCCCTCCTCTTGTATCTGGAAAACAATGGATATGGCATGAGCGCCAGCGTGAAGGATGCTGTCGCCACCGACAATATCGCCAAACGTTCCGAAGGCTACCGGATACCTTGGGCCCAGGCCGACGGCAATGATGTGGAGGATGTCTACGCCAAGGCGAAGGTGGCGGTGGATACCATCCGGGCCACCGGCCGTCCCTATTTCCTGGAGGTCTTCACCTATCGCGAGAACGGCCATAGCAAAAGCGACCATTGCGTCTACCGGAGCCGGGCCGAAGAAGAGGCTTGGAGGAAGAAGGACCCGATCAAGCGTTTCTGCCATCGCCTGATTGAGGAAAAGGTCTGTTCCGAGGATGAGGTGCGGGCAATCCTGGAAGGGGCGGACCAGCAGGTCGACGAGGCGGCCCGCCAGGCCGAAACGACCAAGGACCAGGTGTTGTCCCTGGATGAGGCGAAGGGTTTCGTCTACGCCGACCCGGTAACCACCAAAAGGACGGAAGGACAGGTCCACCGTGCCAGCTATCGGTGTGCGGTCCGCGAGGCGCTGGACGAGGAGATGGGCAGGTCGCAGAGCGTGCAGCTGTGGGGGGAGGACATCGGCACCTATGGTGGTTGTTTCGGGGTCACCGGAGACCTTTGCAGACGACATCCCGGGCAGGTGCGGGAGACTCCGGTCAGCGAGGAGAGCTTCACCGGCATGGCGGTCGGGGCCTCGATTCTCGGCATCAGGCCCGTCGTCGAGATCATGTACGGGGACTTCGTCACGCTTGCCAGCGATCCGTTGGTCAACCATGCCTCGAAACTGCGGTTCATGAGCGCGGGACAGCTGAAGTGCCCGATGGTGCTCCGCACTCCGCTAGGAAGCGGGACCGGACACGGCAGCCAGCATACCCAAAGTCTGGAGGGGATGTTCAGCGGGATTCCTGGCCTGGTGGTGGTCGCACCCTCGACACCCCACGATGCCAAGGCGCTGCTGAAGAGCGCCATCCGCAGCGACAACCCGGTCATCTTCTTCGAGCACAAGCTGCTCTATGCCGTCGAGGGCGATGTGGGGGACGAGACGAGTCTCATGCCCCTTGGCAGATGCGATATCAAGAAAGAGGGCGAAGACGTGACGATCGTCGCCTACAGCCGCGCGGTGCTGACCGCCCTTGAGGCAAGCGCGCGGTTGGCCGAGGAGGGTATTTCCTGCGAGGTGGTCGACCTGTGCACGCTGAGTCCGCTGGATATCGGGACGGTGCTGCGCTCTGTCCGGAAGACCGGTCGTCTGGTGATGGTGGAGGAGAGCAACCCCCACGGCAGCTATGGCCAGGACGTGGTCGGACAGGTGGCGGTCAGCGGGCTGAAGCTGAAGGCGCCGATGCGGATGGTGGCGGGCAAGGAGTTCTGCATCCCCTTCTCCAAGCGCCTGGAAGAGCAGATGGTTCCCCATGCGGATGATGTGGTGAGGGCGGTACACGAGATCCTGTAACTTGTGGTTCTACCTTTTCTTTTTCCCTCACGTTCGGTACACTAGGTACCACTTAGTACTGAGGAGAAAAGAACAGCATGGACATCGATGTGAAAAATCTGCATCCGCTGGAAGTCCGTCTGCTCAGACATGTGAAAGCCGGCGAGCCGATTACCGCCGAACGCATTGTCTCCGAGCTGGGCTTCAACGTCGGGCAGTGCAACCAGGCTTTCTCGTGGCTGTGCGCCAAGAACTATCTGGTCGAGAAGAGCCGTACGACCCATACGCTGTATGAGATCACCGACCTGGGCAAGAAGGACGAGAAGGAAGGCCTGCCGGCCCAGCGCATCTACAACTACCTGAAAGAGCAGGGTGCCCATACGCTGCCGGAGATCGCCGAGGCTCTCGGGCTGGAGAAGAGCGAGGTCGGCTCCGCGTTCGGCCAGCTTTCCAAAGGCAAGATCGCCAGGATGGACGAGCTCCATCGCGCCTTCGTCGAGAAACAGGAGATGTTGCGCGATGTCCTGATCGCCGGCAAGCTGCTGAGCAGGGCGCTGAAGGCCCCGCTGGATGACGCGACACTGAACGACGAGGAGAAGCGTGTCATCTCCACAATCAGCAAGAAACGCGGGAGTGATTCCCCCCTCAAGGTGACCGAGAAGGAAGATGTGGTCTACGGGCTGACCGATCTCGGTGTCCAGGCAAAGGAGGCCGTCATCAAAAGCGGCATCTCCGGCGAGGAGTTCAACGCCGTCACTCCGGAGCTTCTGGAAAGCGGCAAGTGGAAGAACGGTTCTTTCCGTCCCTATTCCCTCAACGCTCCGATCAGCAAGATCATCCCGGGTCGCCTGAACCCCTATGGGGCCTATATCCAGTGGGTCAAGGACAAGCTGGTCTCCCTTGGTTTCGAGGAGTTCGACGGGCCGCTTGTGGAGGACAACTTCTGGAATGGCGACGCGCTGTTCATGCCGCAGTTCCATGCTGCGCGCGATATCCATGATGTCTATTACCTGAAGGATCCCGTCCATGCGAAGACGATTGAGGAGCCTTGGTTCAGCCAGGTCCGCGAGACCCACGAGAATGGGTGGAAGACCGGCAGCCGGGGATGGGGATACGAGTTCAGCGAGGAATTCACCAAACGGCAGTTGCTCCGTAGCCAGGGCACGGTCCTTTCCGCCCATACCCTGACCCACGCGAAGGTTCCCGGCAAGTATTTCGGTGTCGTCCGCTGTTTCCGCTTTGACGAGGTCAACGCCACCCACGGCGCCGATTTCTACCAGACCGAGGGCATCATGCTGGGCAAGGATGTCAACCTGAAGACGTTGCTCGGCTTGCTGAAGATGTTCGCCACCGAGATCGCCGGTGCGGAAGAGGTCAAGTATGTACCCAGCTATTTCCCGTTCACCGAGCCATCGATCGAGGTCCACGTGAAGCACCCGGTCCTTGGCTGGATCGAGCTGGGCGGCAGCGGTATCTTCCGTCCCGAGGTCACCAGGCCGCTGGGCATCGATGTGCCGGTGCTTGCCTGGGGCATGGGTATCGACCGTATGGCCCTGATGCACTTGGGTCTGAACGACATCCGCGAGCTGTTCACGCCGAACGTCGATAGCGTCCGCACGAGGAGGGGAAACTGACATGCCAAAGATTGAAGTATCGGAAAAGAGCTTTTTCCATTTTCTCGGAAGGGAACTCAGCGACGCGGAGATGCAGGACGTCTTCCCGGTTGCCAAGGCCGAGCTTGACGGCCACGAGGATGGCGTCCTGAAGATCGAGCTGAACGACACCAACCGTCCGGACTTGTGGTCCGCCGCCGGGTGTGCGCGCCAGCTGAAGTCCTATTGGGGCGAGGGGGCCATGTACGACTTTTTCTCCACCGGGGACGAGGTCGTGGACAACGAAGGGCGCGAGATGATTGTCGAGCCTTCCGCCGCCGAGACGGGCAGGCCTTTCTCCATCGGTTTCGCCGCCAAGGGACATGCGGTCACCGAGGAGGACCTGGTCAGCTTGATCCAGAGTCAGGAGAAGCTCTGCGAGGGATACGGGCGCAAACGCAAGGCGGTCGCTGTCGGCATCTATCGCCAGAACCTGATCCATTTCCCGGTCCACTACCGGGGTGCCGACCCGGACAAGACTTCCTTCGTTCCGCTTGGTCTGGACGAGAAGCTGACGCTCCGTCAGATTCTTGAGAAGCATCCCAAGGGGAAGGAGTACGGGGCTATCGTCGCCGACAAGCCGAAGTTCCCCTACCTGGTTGACGACAACGGGGACACGCTGAGTTTTCCCCCGGTTATCAACAGCGCCGCGAGCGGTGCCGTCCAGGTGGGCGACGACGAGTTGTTTGTCGAGATGAGCGGTCCCGCGCTGAAGCCGGTCCTGCTGGTCGCAGCCATCCTGGCCTGCGATATGGCGGACATGGGCTTCACCATCCAGCCGGTCAAGGTGCACTTTCCTGAGCCGACCGAGTTTGGCAGCGAGATCACCGTTCCGTTCTATTTCCAGGAACCGGTCACCTGTCCGCTGTCCTTGGTCGAGAAGACCCTTGGCGAGAAGCTTTCCGCCGAAGACTGCATCGCCAGCCTGAAGCGGATGGGCATCTACGCCATCGCCGACGAGGAGAACCTGTACGTCACCGTGCCGGAATACCGTAACGACTTCCTGCATCCGGTCGACGTCGTCGAGGATGTGATGATCGGCCATGGGCTGGGCAACTTCGTTCCCGAGTCTCCCCATGACTTCACCATCGGCCGTCTTTCCCCTGCGGAGGAGTTCGGACGCAAGGTGAAGCTGGTGTTGGTCGGCATGGGCTTCCAGGAGATGATGTACAACTATCTGGGAAGCAAGCGCGAGTACATCGACAACATGCACATCGACGGCAAGGACTGTGTCTTCATCGCCAATCCGATGAGCGAGAACTACGAGGTGGTGCGTCCCTCGGTCATCCCGTCCCTGATGGAGAGCGAGAGCGTCAGCGGCCATGCCGCCATCCCACACAAGATTTTCGAGGTGGGCAAGGTCTGCTACAAGGATCCGAGCGAGAACAGCGGCACCACGACCCGCAACCACCTGGGCTTCTCGGTCACCGACAACGCCGTCGGGTACAACGAGGTTTCCTCCATCGTCTACACGCTGATGTTCTTCCTGAAGAAGGAGTACACCCTTGGCGAGGTAGCGGAGGATCCGCGTTTCATCCCCGGCCGTTGCGCCTACATCCTCGTGGGAGGCAAGGCTGTCGGCATTTTCGGTGAGATCCATCCACAGGTCCTTGAGAGCTGGGGTGTCGGCTATCCCACCGTCGCCTGCGAGATCGACCTGGACTTGCTACGCCAGGCAAACTAAGCACTGGTTGCTTGTTTTAGACGGGGTTCCCTCGGGGACCCCGTCTGGTTTTTCTGTTGGGATTCCCATGGTTTTTCCCTTATCAGAATCAGAGAGCTGAGGTTGACGTCCTTTGCCTTCTCGTTCAGTGGAAAGGCATGGCCAAAAGAGAGAAAACCGTGCTTGGAGAAGGAGAGGCCTGTCAATCTCGTATCGTGATTGTTTGTGAGAAAGTCACGGATTTTCCCGCCTTAAGGATTCTTGCAAACATTTGTTTTTTCTCTTCGAGGAACGCGTCGATACGGGGTTCAATGCAGATGACTTTATCCTTTCCATTCTTTGGAGACCAGAGAACGAGCGTGGTGCAGGGATCATAAGAAATGGTGAAATGATGACTTTTGTCGCGTACCTCGACAGGTTGCGATGGTGCGGGAAAGAGAAGTGCGGGGAACAGCGGGGATTCATCGAAATTGAATGTCTTTTTCCCGGTACGGAGAATCCCTCCTTCAAGAAGATAACCAGTATGAAACCCGAGCGCATATGGCATTGGAGATGTTCCCAGATTCTTGATTGTCAGTTCCTGTCGGACGGACATTCTGTCGATTCTGTAGGACACTGTGGCACGGAAGGGAAATGGGTATAGCTGCATTGTTTCTTTATCGCTCTCCCAGGTAAATACTCCGTCCTTTTCCGAGAAGTCCTGGTCTCGTAGGAATCCGTGCTGGGGAAGTACATATCGCTTTTCCCTAAATACGAAACCTTCGGGGAAATTGCCACAGACAGGAAAAAGCAAGGGGGCATGCCATTCCCAGACGTCCGGATTGCCGGTCCATAGATATTCCGTCTTTTTCCGCTTATCCATAAGAGATATCGGTTCAGCTCCCCTGTTGGAGACCGTCAAGGACAAAAAATCGTTTTCATAGCGATGATTGCTCATCAGATACCCCTTTCCAAGTGCGGATTATCCATCAGGCGCTTTCTTGGAAGCAGTATATCCCAAAGTTGTCACAGATGTCTGGAAAGTGCCATTGGAAGATTTGGTCCGGAAGAGATTTCCGGATGGAAAGTAGCATAAAAAATGCTACTTACGGATTCAGAAAACCACCCCTATTCTTGGAATACATATCGGAGAAACATTAAACATTATGGAAAAAGAAAAAGACAAATCCGTATTTGTATTCCGTATACCTCAATGGGGGTGGACTCTCCTTTCGTTCGTTTTGACCATTCTCGTATGGCAGCTGATTTCTATGACACCGAATGGAGGAAAAGTCTTTGCGTCTCCTAGTGTAACGCTGCAGGAATTTCTCAAATCTATCGGAAACCATCAGCTCGGCAAACATTTCTTTGCAAGCCTCAAACGGATTATCATCGGCTTTGCGTTAGCTTTTGTCTGTTCCGTCCCTATGGCTTTTCTTCTCGGTTGGTACAAAGTGCTTTGCAGGTTGGTTGAGCCGTGGATCCAGTTCATGAAAAACATCCCGCCAATCTCTTATATCCCTCTTGTCGTCGTGGCCGCCGGTGTCGGAGAGGAGAGCAAGATTGTCGTTATTTTCATCGCCTGTTTCTTGACCATGACCATCACGATTTTCCAAGGGGTGAAGAACGTGGACAACACATTAATCAAAGCTGCGAGAGTTCTCGGTGCGAACAACAAAGTCATTTTCATGCATGTCGTCGTCCCCGCCTCGTTTCCTTTTATCATCACTGCCATGCGTCTTGGCCTTTCGTCTGCCTTGACTACTCTGATTGCCGCAGAGATGACCGGTGCTGCGAAGGGTATGGGAGTTCTTATTCAATCCGCCAGTCAGTATTTCCGGATGAGTACCGTTCTCATGGGAATCGTGGTAATTGGTGTTCTCGGATTGCTTTTGCAGAAGCTCGTCCGGCTTCTGGAGAAAGAAGCGATGAAATGGCAGGACACTATTTCCGAGGAATAGACAGATGAACGACAATGTGAAAGTCCATATTGAAAACGTCAAGAAAACATACCAGACGAAAAAAGGCCAGGTTGTTGCTCTAAATGGGGTTTCCCTTGACATCCATGACAATGAGTTTGTCTGCATTATCGGACCGTCGGGATGCGGAAAGTCGACGTTGTTGAATATCGTTGCCGGGCTGTTCCCGCCGACCAGCGGAAATGTCACCTGCAATGGACAGATTGTCCATGGCACGGGGGTGGATCGTGGCGTTGTTTTTCAGCAGTACGCGCTGTTTCCTTGGCTAACGGTGAAGAAAAACATTCTTTTCGGTCTGAAACTCCGGTTTATTCCTGATGAAAACCGTCCGGGAAAAATGCGGAAACTGACAAAGGCCGAGATGGAGAACACCGCCGAGAAATATATCAAGATGGTTCAATTGGAAGACTTTGTGAATTCCTACCCAAAGGAACTTTCTGGAGGTATGAAGCAGAGAGTGGCTATCGCGCGTGCCTATGCTGTTCAGCCGCAGATATTGTTGATGGACGAGCCGTTCGGGGCACTCGATGCGCAGACTCGCACCCAGTTGCAGAGTGAACTTCTCAAGACTTGGGAGCAGGAACAGAAAACCTGCATGTTCATCACCCACGACATCGAAGAGGCGATTATCCTTGCCCAGCGTGTCGTCATCATGAGTGCCCGACCCGGCCGTATCAAGGAAATCGTGCCGATTGATATCCCGTATCCGAGAGATCAGAGCACCAAGATGACAGAGAAGTTCATCGCAATCAAAAACCACATTTGGAGCCAGGTTTACGAGGAATACCTCGAAGTCAGGAAATAAAAGGAGTCGACATGAAAAAGATTATTGCAACAATGATGGCTGTATGCCTTGGATGTACCCTAGCATTTTCCAATGGGGCGAAAGAACAGAATACCGGCGTAGCGTCGCCTACTCAAGCGCTGACGAAAGTGAAAGTTGCCCACCATATGGGATATTCTGGAGCGGCTGTTGTCGCCATCGGGACCAAGATGGGATACTTCAAGGATGCTGGGCTTGATGTCGAGCTTGTACCTTTTACATCCGGTCCGTCCGAAGTCGCGGCTCTTGTGTCCGGCGATTTGCAGTTTGGGTATATCGGTTCTGGCGCAACAACTTTGGCCGTCAAAGGGGACGTCGAGGTCATCTATTTCCAGAACCTTGGCGATGCGGAAGCAATCGTGGTGAACAAGGATTCTGGCATCACTTCGGTTAAGGATTTGAAAGGGAAGACCATCGCCACGACGCTTGGAACGTCCGGTGAAAATGTCGTCAACCTCGCGTTGGCGGCAGCCGGAATGACGGCGGATGACGTAAATCTGATCAACATGGATATGGGTGGATGTGTTACGGCAATACTGGCCGGCAAAGTCGATGCTGTCTGCGTCTGGGGATCTTATCTCGTGACTGTACGCAAGCAGTTCGGTGAAAAATATGTTGTCCTCGCTCGGACTTCCGATTTTTCCGACCGGTATGCCTCGGTTTCCAGCTGGCTGACGACGCAAAGCTATATTGATGGACATCCGGACACCGTGCAGGCTTTTGCGAATGCCCTGGCCAAGTGCTTTGATTACTGGAAAGACAACGAGGAGCAGACTGCCGTCTGGGTTGCGGAATTGATTGACAGTGACGAGCAGACCATCAAGGACCAGATTGGAACGGTCTTCTTTATGAACACGGCGGAGCTGAAAAAAGCTCTTGCCGACGGAACGGTTCGTCAATACTACGAAATTCAACAGCAGAGCATGCTTGATTCCGGCAAGATTGATGCATTGGTTCCCGTCGACACATATGTGCACTGGAACTTCATGGAAGATGCGATTAAAGCCGACAACAAATAAGCCAGATTCCATATGGTATAATTGAGAGGGGAGGGAATCCTCCTCTCTTTTTGCTGGGGGTGACAGACTGTGCTTTTCCTGCTTTTTGTCGTCTTGTTTCTCACCTGTGTCTTTGCCTGCCTGTTCTCACCTTGGAAAAGGGCGCTTTTTGTCTGTGCCATGTACCTTTCTTTTGCAGTGATGCTCTTCGGTATCTATACGTTTTTTATCAAAACAGGCGGTTTCACTCTCCCGGAGAAGAAAATTCTTTTGGGGGGGTCTTTCCTTTTCAAGCGTATTGGTAGAGCCCCGATTCGATTCTCGACCCTTGCCCTGTTCATTGCCTTTGGACGTATCGCGTTTGCCGGGCTTTTCTTCTTTGAGGGTTGCCTGAAAAACCTGAGGATTCGAAACACTTTTTCTCTCCACCCTAGGCTTTGCCTGCTTGCGCTCATGCCAGCTGTCGTTTTGGCCAGCCTGATGGTGCCTAAGATCTTCTCGACTCTTTTTGCGTATGATTTTTCTAGACAGAGACAGGTGTCAGATTTCGTGTATTTCTGCTTGGTTTGCTATGTGGCTCTTGGACTGATTGCCCGTCTGTCTGAATATCACGACACGATGCTTTCTTGGTACCGAAAAAGACAGAGGAGTCTTGTCTTATCCCGTTTTCTCCTTGCAGTCCAATATCTTTTCTATGCCTATTTTGACCCAATCATGGTATTTCAAAATTATAGTTCTGTGAAAATATCCCGAAATTTCTTCCCATTCTCCCAGAATAAAAACATTCAAATCTGGGCGGTCCTCTTTGCTTTGACACTACTTTCTTCGGTAATTATGGCCATGCAGGATTGGCGGTATTTCCGCTATGAATATGACCGGTCTCGGAAGGAGCTCACAATCCGTCAGAAGGTGGACGATGCGGCTCTTGTCTCCTCTGCGCTGATTCATGGATTGAAAAACCAACTTTTGGTCGCTGAAATCCTCATCCGAGACCTTAGAGGAGAGGTCGCCAGGACAGGATGTGGGGAATGTCTCCGGTCGGTCGATGCCATCGAGATGACAGCGATGGATATACAAAAAAGGATTGATATCGTCTACCGTTCGTTCGTCAAAGTCACGACAGTTTTCTCTTCGTGTCCAAGCCAGGCGCTCATGACATTGGTCCGGAACAAGGTTGAAGCGCAGAAAGGACAGGGCCTTCCTGTTTCCTATCAGGTAACTGACGGATACCTGCTTGCGGACAAGGAACTGTTGTCCGAAGCGGTCTCCAATGTTGTCTGTAATGCCATCGAGGCCGTCGGGACCAAGGTGGACGGGAACGTGAAGGTTTCCTTGTCGTTCACTCGAGCAAAAACGGTCATTCGCGTCGAGGACAATGGGATGGGAATCTCGGCAGCAGTCAGGAACAAGCTGTTTACGCCTTTCACGTCGACGAAGAACAGCCTCACCAACTGGGGTATGGGGCTCTGCTATGCCAACATCATTATCCGGAAACATCAGGGAGAGATTGTGTGCGAGAAGTCCAATTCTTCAGGGACGACATTCATGATTCTGCTTCCGCGCTTTTTTACAAGGAGGGAAGAAGGGGCTTTGCCCCGGGAGTGTGGGTATGGCGATTGAGAAGATTGACGTTCTTGTTGCCGACGACCAGGATGTTTTCCGGAACCGTCTGGTCCGGATGCTGTCCGGGGAGAATGATATCCGGATTGTCGGTTCGGTCTCCACGGGGAGGGAAGCCGTTGACTTGGCACTGACGGTGAATCCAGAAATCATCCTGATGGACGTGGAAATGGAGGATGCAAAGGCAGGGATAAACGCCGCAATGAAGATTCTCTCTGTCAACCCGGAAATAAAAATCATTTTCCTGACAGTCCATGAGGACGAGAGAACCATTATCGAAGTCTTTGACACCGGTGCTGTTGACTATGTCGTGAAAACAGTGGATTGCAACGGTGTGCTTGACCATGTTCGGAAGGCTCACAAAGATATCGTTCAAATGGATGCGGCAATCCAGAGGGTTCTCCGATCCGAATACATGCGATTGTCCCATGGCAGGCAGGACAATCTTGCGTTCATTCGGTGTTTTGCGCGTTTCACTCAGGCGGAGCGAGAGATTGTTAGTTTCCTTCTGCAGGGAAAGAAGACGGTGGAAATCGCAAAAGAGCGTTATGTGGAGCCTGTTACAATAAAGAAACAAATCGGGCAGATATTGAAAAAGAGCGGATGCAAACGAACCAAGAATCTCTGCCAGAGAATACGTGATTTACAGGTGACCGCTCTGTTCGATGCAGAGTAGTTTGAGTAGAAACAAAGAATCTTCCTTGTCAATGCGAAAGATACTTATGTGAACCATGAAAAACTTTCCATGCACGCACAACCGAGCTACTTGCCAGGTCTTGATATTGGACCGATGGAGATTTATGGCAAGAGCCACAAAATCAATTCAACAAACTCGTAAGGAGTCGTCCTTTCTATAAAAGTTAAAAAAGCCTTGCGTTATCTGCAAGGTCTGTTATTATGGAAATATAATTAAATTATTTAATTAATTTATTGAGCTTTTGACCCTGTCACCTACAAAAGGAGAAAATTATGAGAAAGACGATGGCGGTAGTTCTTATGGTCGCCCTTTCGCTTTTTGTTTCATGCGGAAAGAAAGAGGCTCAGCCCAATGGCACAACTGCGACTCCAGTAAAGACTGAAACCGCAACCAAACCCATTGAAATCGATGTTGGTATCAATACAGGGTGGGATACTCTCTCTCCGTTCAGATCAAATGTGGGAAATAACCTTCCTGTCATATCCACCATCACCTATGAGACCCTCGGTTATCTTGATGGTGACAACAAACTTGTGCCATGGGTTGCGAAGGAATGGAAAACCGAGGATAACGGTACTTCTTACGATATCACCATTTGGGACTACATCACGGATAGTGAGGGAAACAAGATTACCTCTGAAGACATCGTATGGGTGGTTGAAGAGGCCAAGGCAAAGGCGCTGAAGCCGAACTTCAAATATGTCGATGCTATTGAGGCTACCGGTGAATACTCGGTCAAGGTGACCTTCAATAACAATCTCGTTGGTGTTTTCGAGACATTCATGACCGATGTCCTAGTCTGTTCGAAAACTGCATACGAGAAAGCCGGGGATGAGTTCGTCAACCAGTGCGTGACTACGTCTGTCTACAAGATTACAGAGTTTGTGTCCAATTCCATCATGGCCTACGAAAAGAGGAATGATTATTGGCAGAAGGATGAACTGCTTCCTCCGCAACTGAGGGCAACGGTTGACAAAGTTACTGTCCATGTCATTCCCGAGGCTGCACAGCTCGGAATCGCTCTTGAGACGGGTGTCGTGGATTTCGTCATGAATTTCCCTGCTTCCACAGCAGTCCAATTCGACGAAGATCCCGCATACACACTTCAGAAGGCGAAATCACGAAATGGAATGCAAATATATTTCTCTGGTGCGGAAGGGAAACCGGTCGCAAACGACAAGTATCTCAGGCAGGCAATCTGCTATGCCATCAACAACCAGCTTCTAATCAACGCGGTGCTTGAGGGATTTGGCGAAGAGATGCATGATTCTGCAGCCACCTATGCAATCGGTTACCAGGAGGCATGGCTGAAGGAAGAGTATTATCCCTATTCCGTGGAGAAGGCAAAGGAATGTCTCGCAAAGTCCAACTACAAGGGCGAAGAGTTGGTTCTCCTTGGGTCTTCCACCACGAAGACAGTTGCGGAAATCATCCAGAATTGTTGCGCAGCTGTGGGAATCAAGGTCAAACTTGATTTAAGGCAGATGGCGCTCATCACTGCTATCAGGCTTGATGGAACACAGTATGACATGTTCATCAATCAGGTAGGCGGAATCACGCTCGCAAACCACTGGAACACGAGATATGATGCAAGGTCTTATAAGACCGGTGATGCGACGAGCAGACACGATATGACTCTCGCGGACATGCTCTCCGAAGCGTACACTGTAAACGGTTTTACTCCGGAGAATATCAACAAGATTCACAACTACATCAAGGATGAGGCTTACGGATACGGTATGTACCAGCCTAACATGCTGGCGGCATGGAAGAATGACTTGGGCATCACAGAGGTCGTGAGCGACAACATCAAGATGGTCGTTCCGACTGCATGCAAATACAACTGATTCCCTTTGTATTGCAGACAACCTGCCTCTCCCGGTTTTCTGGGTGGGGCGGGTAGTTCCTCCAACGATTAGACATGAAGAGGAATTCTTTCAGGGAGCATCTTCCCTGGGAGAAAGGAAAAAAGGAGAAAAAGGATGCTTCGATATTTTCTCAAGCGGCTTTTTTGGATGATTCCCATCATACTTGCAGTCGCCATTGTCGTGTTTACGTTGATGACTTTTTGCCCTGGAGACCCTGCGGAAATCATTCTTGGTTCGGAAGCCACGGAAGAGTTCTTGGAGGCGAAGCGGGCTGAGCTTGGTCTTAACGATCCCTATCTCGTGCGTCTTGCAAGGTTTCTCAGCGATACATTCATCCATTTCGACCTCGGTGTCGCATGGAAGACAGGAATTCCGATTGCTGATTCTATCAAAGAAAGATTGCCGAGAACCATGCTGCTTTCTGGTATCACTCTTATCCTTTCCTTCGGAATCGGAGTTCCTCTTGGTGTCATGGCCGCAGTCAACCAAAACAAGTGGCAAGACTCTCTGTGCATGGTTCTTGCTTTGATTGGCGTCTCTATGCCCAACTTCTGGCTGGCGTTGCTTTTGGTCATTCTTTTCGCGGTAAAGCTTAAATGGTTGCCTGCCCTTGGCATTGGTGGAATAAAGTACTACATCCTGCCTGCCATCTCTGCTTCCGCAGGACACATTGCCTCTGCTGCCCGGCAGTCGAGATCCTCCATGCTTGACGTCATAAGGTCCGACTATATCACTACCGCACGAGCAAAGGGTGTCCCGGAACGCAAGGTTATCACCAAGCATGCACTGAAAAACGCCTTGATTCCGATTATTACCATGATGGGGACGCAGTTTGGAAAGATGCTTGGTGGTGCAATGATCATCGAGACCATTTTCTCTATCCCTGGCATGGGTACGCTCATCATCACCGCAGTGAACAACAGAGACTATCCCGTAGTTCAGACGGGCTCGATTTTCCTTGCAATCGTGTTCTCCTTCAGCATGCTTTTGGTGGATATGCTTTATGCAGCTGTTGATCCGAGAATTAAGGCTCAATATCAGAGAGTTGGCAAGACTAGGGGAAAGGAAAAATGAAGAAGATTAAGAAAGGGCAGTCTGAATTCTCTAGATTCGTCTATCAACTGAGCAAAAACAAATTGGCGATGGTGGGTCTGGTCATCCTTGCCTTTGAAATCCTCATCGCTCTCTTTGCAACTCAGATTGCCCCATATGGATATCAGGAAATCGATCCCAATGCCCTGAGGCAGGGACCGTCAGCCGCCCATTGGTTCGGCACAGATGAAATCGGTAGAGACATTTTCTCCCGGGTAGTCGTAGGGACGCGGTACTCCCTTTCGATGGGTATCATCGCAACAGCGATTAGTTCAGGTATCGGCATTGTCATTGGTGCCATCGCAGGCTTTGCTGGCGGGTGGACGGACAACATCATCATGCGGTTCTTGGATGTCATCCAGTCTCTCCCAGGATTACTGTTGACTATCGTCATGTCGGCAGTGTTGGGCTCTGGTTATTTCAACACAATTCTTGCACTTTCAGTGGGTGGTATACCTGGAGCAGCAAGAATGCTCCGAGCCAACATGCTCAAGCAGAGGAAAGCCGAGTACATCGAGGCCGCCTATTCAATCAACTGTAGCCCGCTTAGGATTATTTTTGCGCATCACGTGCCCAATTCTATTTCTGCCAATATCGTCGGGATGACTATGGGTGTGGCCCATACCATCATCCAGGCTGCTGCTCTTTCATTCATTGGTCTGGGTGTGCAACCACCCACTCCTGACTGGGGCGCGATGCTTTCCGGCGCAAGAGCCTTCATCAGAAAGAGTCCTCATATGGTCATTTTTCCGGGGCTTGCAATTGCAATCACAGTTCTTGCCGTCAATATGCTGGGAGACGGAATCCGAGACGCAATGGATCCGAAGCTCAAGAAATAAGGGGAAAAAGATGGCAGAAGAAACTATCAACAAAGGTTATCTCGAGGTCAAAGACCTGAAGGTCGAGTATTTCTCCGGAAAGACCATCGTCCATGCAGTTAATGGTGTTACCTTCAAAATGGAGAAAGGCAAAACCCTTGGACTTGTTGGCGAAACGGGTGCGGGTAAGACCACCATCGCAAAATCTATTCTCAGGATTCTTCCCGACGTTGGCGCACGGATCGTGAACGGCGAGATTACCCTCGACGGAACCAATCTTCTTGAGATGAAAGAGCATGACATGCGAAAAATCCGAGGTAACGAGATTTCCATGATTTTCCAGGACCCCATGACTGCTCTTAATCCGGTGCAACGGGTTGGCGAGCAGATTGCGGAAACTGTCAGGCTCCATTCGGATCTTTCCAAGGAAGAGTGTGACGAACGGGCGAAGGAAATGCTCAAGATGGTCGGTATTACCGAAGATCGCTTTTATGAGTATCCCCACCAGTTTTCTGGCGGCATGAAACAGCGGGTCGTAATCGCCATAGCTTTGGCATGCAACCCACAGGTTCTGCTTGCCGACGAACCGACCACTGCTTTGGATGTGACCATCCAAGCCCAGGTTCTGGAACTCATCAAGGGCCTGCAGCGGAAGTTCAATACGTCGATGCTTCTGATTACCCATGATATGGGAGTCGTTGCAACGGTGTGTGATGCAGTGGCAATCATCTATGCGGGCAAAATTGTCGAGTATGGGACAAAAGCGCAGATTTTCCATCATCCTTCCCATCCGTATACGCTTGGCCTTTTTGGCGCGATTCCTGACATGTCCGAGGACGACCAGTGGTTGCATCCCATCGAAGGGTTGCCTCCGGACCCGACAAAGGAGATTGCCGGCTGTCCTTTTGCTCCTCGTTGCAAGTATGCCAATGATGTCTGTCTGAAGCATGAAATCAAGACAATCCTGACTCCCGATGGTCATGAATGTGCTTGTATCAACTTGAACGAAGTCCTTGCGAAGGAGGGTAGATAACCATGCCTGAGACAATGGTCAGAGTCGAAGGACTCAAAAAGTATTTCTCTACCGCCAGAGGTCTTCTCCATGCCGTGGATGATGTGACCATGAGCATCGAGAAAGGGCATACAGTGGGTATTGTCGGGGAATCCGGGTGTGGAAAGTCCACACTGGGAAGAACCATCATCCATCTTCTAGAGAAGACGGGCGGTAAGATTTATCTCGAAGGAAATGATATCTCCGATGTAAAAGGGAAGGACTTGAAGCGGGTGCGGGAGCAGATGCAGATTATTTTCCAAGATCCCTATTCCTCCATCGATCCCAAGAAATCAATTCGTGACACGGTCAAGGAGCCACTCAAGGTCGCCAAGAAGTTCTCAAAAGCTGAGATTGAGGAAAGGACCGACATGCTCATGGATTTGGTGGGCATTGACGAGCGGCTCAAATATGCCTATCCCCACGAGCTTGACGGAGGAAGGAGGCAAAGGGTCGGCATCGCAAGGGCGCTTGCTTTGGATCCGAAGTTTGTTGTCTGTGACGAGCCGGTCTCCGCCCTTGACGTGTCCATTCAGGCCCAGGTGCTGAATTTGCTGAAGAGACTCCAGTTGGATAGGAACCTCACCTACATGTTTGTTACTCACGACATGTCCGTGGTGCGGCATATCTCGGACGAAATCTGCGTGATGTATCTTGGGCAGGTGGTCGAGAAATGTCATGCGAAGGAACTATTCCAAATGCCACTTCATCCTTATACGAAGGCTCTTCTTTCCGCCATTCCAAGTATCGATATCGACCATCCCACCAAACGGGAGATTCTCAAGGGCGAAATCTCTTCCCCCATCAATCCGAAACCTGGGTGCAGATTCGCTGCTCGATGTAGATTTGCTACCGATGCGTGTCACCAGCCACAAGTGCAGACAGAGGTGTCTCCGGGACATTTCGTGCGATGTTGCAGGGTCAACGAGTTGGGTTGAGGAGAAAGCCATGAAGGATATTTGTCTGTTCTTTTCGGACCAGCATGCGTATCTTCAGCAGGGATATGCCGGAGACAAAATCGTTCGGACTCCTAATCTTGACAGATTGGCGGCGGATGGCGTTGCCTTCGACAATAACTATACCACGTACCCCCTTTGTGTCCCTGCACGCATGTCTCTGATGTCGGGACAACTTGCGTCGAAGTGTGGAGTCATGGGAAATTTCGATATCCTGGGGTCTGCTCGTCCGACATTCGCTCATTGTCTCAATTCCATCGGCTATGAAACCGTGCTTTGCGGAAGAATGCATTTCGTGGGGCCCGACCAAAGGCATGGTTTTTCCAAACGGATAGCTGGCGACATCACTCCTCTGTATACAAACAGGCCTGTGGAGGCGTTCATCAAGGAAAGGGGAGTACACCTCAATACTCCGACCGGGGGGGCTCACTGCGTCTCCATTATCGGTGCTGGGAATTCTCCGACGCTGGAATTTGACCGATATGTTGTGGAGCATGCGCTGGACTATCTCAAAGACTCCTACGAGAAGCCTCAGTTCCTCTGTGTGGGAACGTATGCGCCCCATCATCCTTACGTTGCGCCGAAAGAGCTCTACGACTATTATTATGGAAAGGTTGGAGAAGCGGGCGCGGAATACCCCCTCCCCAGTTTCTATTCTGCGCTCTTCAACGATCGGGATCCGGAAGTAGTCAGGGCTGTCAGGGCCGCATATTACGCAATGTGCGAATTTACCGACAGAGAAGTCGGTGTTGTCTATGATGCATTCCAAGAATACCTCGGGCGCACAGGGCATGAGGGTATCTTCATCTATGCATCTGATCATGGTGACCAGATTGGAAACAGGGGATTGTACGGCAAACAGACCTTTTTCGAGGAATCCGTCCATACGCCATTGATTGTTGTCGGAGATGGAATCAAGAAAGGGGTTAGGATTAAAGGGGCAACTAGCTTGATGGATCTCGGGCCCACACTTTGCGCATTGACGGGGGCTCCCCTTGTGGAGGATACCGATGGCGTAAGTTTGGTAGCCCAGTTGCAAGAAGGCGCTGAGGACAAGGAGCGGATGGTCATTTCAGAGCTTGGTGGAAGCATCGACAGGAAGAGCGGAAATGTGCCGTACGCCCAGATGGTCAAGAGGGGAAATCTCAAGTTTGTCCACTATGACGGGTTGGACGAGGATGGCGTATTCGATATCGCAGCGGATCCCTTTGAAGAACACAATTTGATTGGGAGCAAGCGTGATTTTGCGCAAGAGGCCATGTCCTTTCTTCGCGAGAAGTGTGCGTCCAAGGAACAAATTGTCGCGAACGCATGCAAGAACGCCGCATATCTCCGAATCACCCAAAACTGTTCTTTTGACTCATCAGAGCGGTGGCGTGCGCCAGATGCCGCAAGGCACTATCCAGAAGAAATGGTATCCAGTAAGAAGAAACCGGGAAAATTGCTTGGTTTTTGACGAAGAGATTTGACAAACATGCTCTCCCGATGAGGCGTGAGAAATCCGGGGAAGCAGTGGAAAAAGGGATTCCCATGGATGGATGCGGCACTTATGGCAACTTGTATGTTCCTGGTGAAGGAGTAGTGAAGAAAGATTTCCTGCGAGGTATACTTTGTTTCTACTGTCAGAGGATGAAAGATGGATATGTCGATAGGCAATAATTTGCCACGAGTAAAAGTTCAGAACCAGTATGCGATTAAAGAAATCGTATATAAGTTCGGCCCAATTTCCCGGATCGAGATTGCAGACCGACTTGGCCTTACCTTGCCCACCATCACAACAAGCGTCAGCACAATGATTAAAAATGGGTTGCTGAAGGAAGTGGAACTCTCTCCCGACATCAAGACCCTCGGGCGACGTACCATGTTAGTGGATATTAATGAGAACTCTCGCCGGTTTCTCGGGATTGAAATCCGGGGATTTGCACGAAGCGCGGTAATCATCGACACGAGGGGACGCGTGCTTGCTTCCCTTCGGGACGAGAGGCATGTGGTGGATTACATGGATGCAATCACAAGTGCTTCTTCCCTCGCGGTTCAGGTTGTACGAAAGGCCGGGTTGGATTTCTCTGCGATCGATGGTATTGGCCTGACCTCTCCTGGCATTATCGATAACCTCAAAGGAATGTTGGTAATCCATCCTGGCTACAAATGGTCCAGTAGGGAGATGGTGGCGGACTTCGTCCATCTTTCCGGCTATCAAGGGGAAACAAACCTCGAGAACAACGCTATCGCCAGGGCTTTTGGTTTTAGCATGTTCGAGGGGACTGTGTTAGGAGATGTCGACTCCATGGCATACATGTTCATTTCCTCCGGCATTGGCTGTCCGCTTCTCAATAATGTGAAATCCCATTTCGGAATCGTGACAGGCGATGGAGAGGTAGGCCATATGGTCATGAATCCCGAAGGGCCAGTCTGTGCTTGCGGAAACCGAGGCTGTCTTGAGGCCTATACGAGCGAAAGTGCTATTGTCAGTAAGGCGATGGATGCGGTGAAGAATGGCAGGTCGAGTACAATGGCCGCCCTCGTTACTCAAGGCCATGACCTTTCAGTGGAGGATGTTTTGAAGGCCTCTGAAAAGGGGGACAAAGAAGCGCGCGCCATCATCGATGACGCTATCCGCTATCTTGGCCTTGCCATTGCCAACATTGAGAACTTTGTCAGGCCGGAATGCATGGTTATCGAGTGCAAGCTTTTCGATAACGAACAAAACCGGGCGGCTCTGCTTGCTACAATTCATGCCAATCTGTATCGTGCGGCGTTCTCAGACCTTCGGGTATATTTCAAGAAGAGCGACGAGTTCAGCGGAGCCAAAGGTGCCGCTGCGACTGCCCTGAAACGGAACTTGGAACTGTTCTTGGAGTAGGACGATGGGAAAAGCGAAGAAGTACTTAGTAAACAACACGATGTTCGTGTTTGCGCTTTGCTATATCGGCATCCTCATTCCAATTGCAATCGTGCTTTTTGACATGGGACGGTATCTTTCGTCCGTGGTGTTCGCAGTGCTTTCCATCCCATTTTGCATCATCCTTTTCCGATATGGTTCCATGGTGAGGGTAGGCAATGAAGGTGTTTTCCTGTCATTCCTCGGTGTCGAGCGGAAGAGCATGTCCTGGGACGAAATTGTGGAAGTTGACGTTATTGGTTCCCGGGTGCTCAACCGATTCAACACAAAAAAATGTGGTACACTCTACCTGGTGTTTTCCTTGGAAAAGTTAGATGACACCAAACGGTTCCAGATGATGCTCAAGTGGCCTCCCAAAGACAAAATCTATGTGAAATTTACCAAAGAGAGACTCATGGAAATCCAGTGGTACTATGCCTCTCCGGTAGAGAAATACAATATCGGGATGTTGGATATCTAGGGATAGGTTTCCCCAAAAAAGACTTGCAAAGAGACTACAATGGGGTATTATTTAGTTAAATAATTTAATTAATATGGATGAAAGGAGCTTCTCATGACCCGTCCAAATGTACTCATGCTGGTGGCTGATGATCTCAATTACAATTCCATTGGCTGTTTCGGCTGCCCCGTCGATGACATCTCTCCGAATCTCGACAGGTTGGCAAAGGAGGGAATCTGCTTCGATAACGCACATGTATCCATCGCCGTGTGCCAGCCATCCCGGGAATGCCTTCTTACCGGACTGTATCCGCATAAGAATGGGGCTCCTGGTTTCATGCCCATCAGCGATGAGATTCCTACCTTGACCGAGACCCTTCATGCAAACGGCTATTTCAACGGAATCATTGGAAAGCTGAAGCATGCCGTTCCGATGGACAAGTTCGCATGGGATTATGCATCCAGAATGATGGAGCCGGAGTCAAACTATGGAAGAAGTCCTGAATTGTATCGGTCGCGATCGAAGGAATTTTTCGCAAAGGCAAAGGAGGCAGGGAAGCCGTTTTTTCTAATGGCCAACTCCCATGACCCCCACAGACCGTTCGCGGGGTCTGATGACGAGGTGAAGAAATTCTACGGATACCATATCTATGCGGAGCGGTTCTATCGGCCTGAAGAGGCTTGGGTTCCCCCGTTTCTTCCGGATATTCCTGATGTGAGGAAAGAACTGGCACAATACTATTCTTCGGTCCACCGGTGTGATCAGTCTATGGGAGCGGTACTGGATTCTCTGAAGGAAGCAGGTTTGGAAGATGATACACTGGTCATCTTTATGTCGGACAATGGTATGGCGTTCCCGTTTGCAAAGGCCAATTGTTATCTCAATTCGACAAAGACGCCGTTTATTGCGAAGTGGCCTGGCCATATCACTCCCGGTACCAGAAACGACAAGGACCTGATTTCCGGAGTTGATTTTACTCCTACGGTGCTCGAGGCATGTGGGCTTTCAGGGTCAATGATTACGGACGGAAAAAGTTATTTGGGGCTTCTCGAAGGTGAAGCCCAGAAAGAGAGAGATGAATATGTCTATACCCAATTTAATCTCACCTCAGCTTTCAATGCATTCCCAATGCGATGTGTTCAGAACAAACATTACGGCTATATTTTCAACAGTTGGTCCGATGGAGAGAAAGTATTCAAGAATGAGTCCCAGTCTGGTCTCACGTTCAAGGCGATGGTTGAGGCAGGAAAAAACAATATAGGTATCCAAAAGAGAGTGGATTTCTTCCAACATCGGATTCCTGAAGAGTTCTACGATTTGGAACATGACCCAGATGCCCTTCACAATCTCATTGACAATCCGGAGTACAGGGCATTGGTGGACGAGTTCAGAAATGTGCTGAAGGGCTTTATGGAGAAATACCAGGATCCTCTCTTGAAGGAATACCACACCGAAGCATACGACTTGAGGATTGATGAGTGCAGAAAGCAATTCTTGGAACGGCTCAGGACGGTGGGGAACGAGTCCATGAACTATCGGAATGTCGTGAATCCTTGGAAAGACGCCCATCCTGCCAGAAAAGGCAACTGAGTTGGAGGGGTACCTGTGCTGAGCAGACCGTCCCCAAGGACAAGGCGCCCTGGGAAAAAGAAGGAACAATATGCGTCTTCTATCTTCGGGAAGCAACGTTCTTTTGAGTTGCCTTCCAATGTTCGGCATGAGTTTTTGAAGACGAAGTTTGGAGAGATCGAAAAAATCGCTTTTCCCTTTTCTCGCCCTGAGCAAGCCCTTGTCTATATCCATGGTGGGGAGCAGGAAAATGGATTATTGCTTTGTACGGAGGTGGCCAGAAACACGTGTCAGACCGTCTACGCGATCCATTACCGGCAGACTCCCGAATATCCCTATCCAACGGCGATGTTGGATTGTGTGTTTGCATGGAAATGGATGCTCCGTAATGGAATCAACCCCTATGGCTCCTCCTTTGTCGGTGCATTTCGGGGGAGTGATTTCGCTCTCTCCTCCGGACTTTGGTGCAGGGACCATGGCATTCCGCTTCCTTCCTCTTTCATTCTTTTCTTTCCTGATTTTGGTAAGGCGGAGAGGTCGATGGCTTCGAATGAGGAATGTGCGTATTCCAGGAATGCGGATTGCGATGACCCATATGCACATCCTCTTCTTGGTACGTATGTTGGTTTCCCCAGCATCAAGTTGTTTGCCGAGGATGCAAGAGAGAGTGCATTGCTGGATGCGGTGCTCTTTAGGGATGGCATACCGCATTCCTTTACCTTGGATATTGGGATGTGGCACGGGGATGAACCTGTGAATGAACTATATGTGACGGAAATGCAGAAGATGATTCTGGAAACTTGCTGGTTCCAGAGGTCACGGACCTGGATGCATGAAGATGATTGACAACCAAGGAGCAATAATGGCAAGACTGGCCTTTTCTTATCTTGACAACAGTGGACTTTTCGATAGGGCGGAATTCGAGAAAAAAGTAGCCTCGAACCTTCCGATTCTCCGCATCGTCCGGAACGGAGAAGCGAGGTATTCCGGATCGCTAGGCTGGCATGAGGTGGAAAAGTGGGCTGGCGATGGACGTCTGAGAGAATATGAGTATCTTGCGGATGAAGTCAAGGCCAATGCCGATGCTTTGGTAGTAATCGGAATCGGTGGTTCCAACCAAGCAGCAAGAGCCGTTTATGAGGCTCTCGGACGGAAAAGCGGCACCGAAATCATCTGGGCAGGAAATACAATTTCCCCTGCCTCCATAAATGCCGTGCTTCAATCCTTGGAGGACAAGAAGAACATTTATATTGATTGCATTGCAAAGAACTTCGAGACTCTGGAGCCGGGAATTACTTTCCGGGTGATGCGAGATTTCCTAAGAAAGAGATATGGAAAGGATTATGCCTCCCATGTAATCGTCACTTTTACAGAAGGAACTGCCGCATGGAAGATGGCTCTAGAGAAAGAGTATTCGATTCTTCCATTTCCTTCGGACATTGGTGGGAGATATACCGCACTGTCTCCAGTTGGTCTATTTCCTCTTGCGGTCGCAGGTCTTGACATCAGGGCGATTGCGGAAGGTTCAGCCGAGATGGAGAAGTTTCTTAAAAATGACATTTCTTCTTCCGACATCGCCCTCCGATATGCAACGGCAAGAACTGAATTGTATGCAAAAGGAAAGGTGGTGGAGCTTCTTTCGTATTTCGAACCTAGATTTTTCCGGTTTGCCAAATGGTGGAAGCAACTTTTTGGAGAAAGCGAAGGAAAGGATGGCAAGGGACTCCTTCCCATGGACACCTGTTATTCTGAAGATCTCCATTCCTTAGGGCAATTTGTCCAAGACGGTACGCCAATGCTTTTCGAGACATTCCTTGATGTTGGCAGGAAGGACTCTTCCTATGTGCTTCACAACGATGATGTGGAGGATGGTTTTTCCTATCTCGATGGGAAAGATTTCTGGGAAATCAACAAAGCCGCCTACAAGGCAACCCTTTCCGCCCACTCCCGGAGATTTCCTTGTCTCGTCATTGACGTCCCTTCTTTGGATGAGAAGAACTTTGGGGCGCTGTTTTATTTCTTCCAGTTTGCCTGCTACATTTCCTGCAACATTACCGGAGTGAATCCGTTCGACCAGAACGGAGTTGAAGCTTACAAGCGCGACATGTTCAGGCTTTTGGGAAAATGAAGATTGCCGATAGGAGGAGAAGAATTCTGATGGAAAAATACAAAAATTCCTTGTTGCCAGTGGAAGAGAGAGTGGAAGATCTTCTTTCTAGAATGACACTTGAGGAAAAGACTGCGCAACTTTGCGGAAATCTTATTCCCTGCGTGATTGTTGATGGAAAGGTCAGCCGAGATGCGTTACGGAAACTGTTCCCTAATGGGCATGGCAGATTTACTCAGTTTTCAACAGTGGGAATCATCGATCCCAAACATATTGCGAAAGTCGCCAATGAAGTCCAACGCTACTTTGTGGAGGAGACCAGACTGGGTATTCCTGTTGTATTCCAAAGCGAGAACCTTTGTGGTTACCCAGGGAAGGGTGGATCTCTTTTCCCTGCTCCAATCAACCTCGGTTCCACATGGGAGCCCGAACTGGCTAGGAAGATGGCTGAATATATAGGCGAAGAATCGAGAAGCGTGGGCATATCTTCGGCCATGAGTCCAGTCATCGACGTGGCAAGAGACCCCAGATGGGGGAGGACCTATGAGACATATGGCGAAGATCCCTATCTTGTTTCGCAATTCGGAAAGGAATACGTCGGGGGTATGCAAAGCCGCAGAGTGAGTTGTATTGCAAAGCATTTCCTCGGATATGCATGTACTCAGGGTGGACTGAACACCTCGATATTCAGATGCGGCCATCGGGAGCTGTATGAAGACTTTGCGACCCCGTTCGAAACCGCAATGAAGGAAGAAGACCTTGATGCGGTGATGTGCAACTACGGGGAAATCGATGGAATGCCTGTTATTGACAATCCGGAGATAATCGGGAAACTCCTTAGAGAAGAAATGGGTTTCAGGGGCGTCGTCACCAGCGACGGCGCAGCCGTCCTCAGAACGTACAACGTATATAAAATCGGGAAATCTTATGCAGAGGCAGGAGCCATAGCGAAAAAGGCTGGCACAGACACCGAAATCCCCGTGGGTACCGCATTTAGCCAGCTTCCGCAGTTTGTGAGATCTGGATTCGTTTCAGAAGAGTGCATCGACGAATCTGTGAGGCGTGTGCTCCGTATCAAATTCAAGTGTGGGCTCTTTGAGAATCCATATTGTGACGAAAGTGTCGTGCAAGCAGATTTCAGAACTCCTGAAAAGAATGCCCTGAGCGAAAAAATTGCAGGAGATTCCTTGGTGCTTCTCAAAAACAATGGGATACTCCCATTGGGCAAAGGTACAAAAATCGCCCTAGTGGGCCCCCATGCTGATTCCCTCCGGTATCCGGTATCCGGATACACCTACCCTGCATACATCGAGATGATGTCCGCGGGAAGCAGGGGAAAAAGCGTCGGGATTGGAGGAATGGCAGATCTGGCGACCAAAAGAGAAGATGGCGAGGCGAACAACCCATTTGCGAAGATGATGAAAATGTTCACTCCGGAGGAGGTATCGAAGATTGAGGACATGCATACCGTTTTGAGAAGTCTGGATGCCAGAAGCCTCAAAGAGGTTCTGGAGGAGAGATTTGATGTTGGTTATTCCAAGGGCTGTTCAGTTCTCGGGGACGACAGGTCCCACTTTGGCGAGGCACTGGAGAAAGCGGAGGCGGCAGATGTTGTCGTCTATGCTTGTGGAGGAAATTGTGGCTGGGTGGATGTGACCGGAGGAGAGGGTATCGATCGTACTTCTCTTGATTTGCCGGGTGTACAGGAGGAATTGTTGGAGAAACTTGTGAAAACGGGGAAGCCTGTAGTGGTCGTGCTCTATGGGCCCCAGGTTTTCACTGTGAACTATGCCGCAGAGCATGCCGCAGCGATAATTCAGGCCTATATGCCCGGCCAGTATGCCGGAAAGGTTGTTTCGGATGTTTTGGATGGAACAATCAATCCAGGAGGAAAGATGACTTTCAGTATTCCACGGAGCGCAGGGCAGATTCCGGTATATTACAATCATCACCATGGTTCGGGATATGTGCGTGAACCGAATCCGGGATTGCTGAAGGGTGGATATGTGGATTCCGACGATGCTCCGCTTTATCCCTTTGGCTATGGCCTTTCCTATACCTCGTTTGAAATATCCGGCTATGAGTGCGATAAAAAAAGCGTTGAAGCAGACGGGGAAATCCGAGTTGCTGTATCTGTGAAAAACACCGGAAGCGTCAAAGGCGACGAAACGGTACAGCTTTACACTTCTTTTCATAATACAGGAGTGGTTCGCCCAGTGCAGGAGCTCAAGGGCTTCAAGCGGATTACGCTCTTGCCTGGAGAGGAAAAGAGAATTACTTTCAACCTTTCCATGAGACAACTCGGCTATTATGATGCCCAAATGGATTTTTCGGTCGAGCCCGGTACTCTCCACGTCATGATTGGAAACATGTCAGGAAACTATCCCATTAAAGAGACTGTGGAGATAGTCGGAGAGAAAAAGATTGTAAAGGACAGACGTGTATATACATGTCCTGTGCATGTGGAGTAGAGAATGGGAAAGCAACCCGACATAGTGATATTCAATCCTGATGAGATGAGATGGGATGCATTGGCTCACATGGGCGTTAATGCTGCTGCGGTGACTCCGAATCTTGATGCGTTTGCCCAGTGCGAGGCAGTATCGTTTTCGAATGCGTATTGCCAAAATCCCGTCTGTGTTCCGTCTCGTTGTTCCTTCTTTACCGGCCTTTATCCCCATGTACGAGGGCACAGGACCATGCAATATCTCCTTCATGAAGACGAGTCCAGTCTTTTCAAAGAACTCAAAGCGGCAGGATATCATGTCTGGATGAATGACCGTAATGACTTTGTTGCGGGGCAGATTCCTGGTCTTTATGAGTCCCATGCGGATGTGATTTATTCGGGAAAGAAGGATCCTAAAGTGATGTCTGGAGACCATGGGAAACCGGTAAACCCAGGAATTAGGGGCAATGTGGGGGATAAGCTGTATTATTCTCATTTTGTCGGGGAACTTACCGTGGACAGAAACGGGCGAAACTACACATCCGATGACAGTGATGTGGACGAATGCATAAGAATAATGGGGGAAGATCATGGTGAAAAACCAGTGGTCGCATTCCTAGGCCTTTTCTATCCACACTGTCCCTATGGGGTAGAGGAGCCATACTTCTCTGCAATCGACAGGTCAAGACTTCCAAGAAGGGCAGGAAAGGGAACAGGAAAGCCTTTGATGCAGGAGGAACTCCGTCGAAGAATGGGTACGGATGCCCTCGACGAGAAAGATTGGGATGAACTCAGGGCGGTGTATCTCGGCATGTGCATGAAGATCGATGCCCAGTTCAAGAGGCTGTGCGATGGACTTAAAAAGTGTGGAAAATACGACAACACCTTGATTATAGTGCTATCGGATCATGGAGATTTCTGTGGGGATTATTCTCTATCGGAAAAATCGCAGAACACGTTTGAGGATTGCCTGGTCAGGGTTCCTCTCCTGATAAAACCCCCAAAAGGCTGTGGTGTGGATCCTGGAATCACGGACAGCATGGCTGAACTTGTGGACTTTTACCGTACGGTTATGGATTATGCGGGGGTGGAACCAGATCATGACCAGTTCGGAGTTTCCCTCAGGCCAATCGTCGAAAATCGTATGGTGAGCCTCAAGAAAGATGTTTTC
>Ga0256404_1002911_pt1 | contig 36328 bp, 56 predicted proteins | sample RumenRJG_01DNA_FD_185990 | JGI IMG/M metagenome (GOLD analysis project Ga0256404, IMG submission 185990) | Bovine rumen microbial communities from Lethbridge, Alberta, Canada - RJG_01 | ecosystem: Host-associated > Mammals > Digestive system > Stomach > Rumen | place: Canada: Alberta | collected... | reverse complement strand
CAACAAAAAAATCAAAAAAATCTCATAAGAAGCTTCCCATACAACAATTTTAAAAGGGAGAAAAACGCCCTTAAACAGGCACTTTTCTCCCTTTTTTATATACCCAACTGTCAAAAACGGGATTATATCATATTCCTAACCGACATTCATCCCACGGCCTAAAGGCGCGTGGGTTTTCTGTCGGGAACTTTATAAAAAGACTAGCATCATAACATGCAGCATCTTCTCTTAAATAAATATTTGGTACAACACTGATATGATATTCTTTAGCCGCCTGACAATAAGCTTTTACAATGAGTGAATCTAAGGTTAATGCATAATGCGTAACATCTTTGTCTTTATATTGGGGAAAGAATTCCGTTAGGAATACTTCGGGAAAGAGAATGAGATCAGCTTGATGATTTGCCGCTTCTTCAATAGCTGATAAGCTCTTTTTGAGATTATCCTGCATATTACCTTCATTATACATCTGATACATTGCGATTTTCATAGCCATCCTCCTTATAAAAAAGGGTATCCACCCCTGCAATCAGATGGATATCCTTTAATAAATTATGCTTTAGCAGTAGCTGTTTCTTTACTTTCAGCCCTCGCTTCTTTAGCTTTATCAAGATGAGCGAAGAAAGCAGCGATAAGCGTACCTGAGATAGAGTGCCATACACATGAGACAGCGGCAATGATTGTTGCCTGTGGCATTGTCGCAAACTGTGCTGTAGAAGTCGCAAGGTTTGTAGCAAGGCCGGCATTCTGCATACCTACTTCAATAGAGATTGTTCTTCTCTTAGGTGTACTCATACCTGTAAGCACGCCAGCAAGATAGCCTAAGCAATAACCAACAAAGTTATGTAAGAAGACTGCGACAAAGACAACAACACCAGAAGTGATGAAAGCTTTACCCTGGGATGACATAACCCCACCAACAACAGCTGCTAAGCCAAGAACAGCAACACCTGGCATCACTTTCTGTACTTCCTGGAATACTTTGTTTCTACCAAGCTTATAATTCAAGAAGAAACCAACAGCAACTGGTAAGAGCACTGTTTCAATGATGGAAACAAACATTGGGAAAGCCTGAATCTTAATAGTTGCCCCACCGGCAAGCAAAGCTACCATGAATGGTGTCATCACTGGTGAAAGAATTGTTGAAGCAGTTGTCATACCAACTGAGAAAGCAACATCACCACCACAAAGGTATGACATGACATTTGATGAAACACCACCAGGACAGCAGCCAACAAGAATCAAGCCAAGAGAAAGTGCTGGTGAAAGATGTAAAAGACGTGAGAAGAAATAAGCACTAAATGGCATAATCAAATATTGTGCTGCCGCACCAATGCAAATATCAAATGGACGTTTAGCAAGAATCTTGAAGTCTTCTGTTGTCAGAGAAAGACCCATTGAGAACATGATCACACCGATGATTAATGACTGCACAGTAAACTTATTACCCACAAAATCATAGAACATAGATAAATTCACCCATGCCATCATCTGAGGAAGGAAGAATGCGAATACAGCAATCGCAATGACAACCCAGACTGTGTAGTCAGCTAGAAATTTTGATACTTTTTGCAAGAACTTCATAAATATTTACCCCCTATTATTGAATACTCTGACCCCTATTGTATATGAGTACAAAAAAGCCGCTCCTATCAAGGAACGACTTACAATCGCGGTACCATCCTTATTCTAGTTATCCTAGCACTCAGCGTGTACTATCATACACTTTCTTGTTAACGGTAGAAAACCGGCACAGCTTACTTCTTTCAGCCTGCTTCTCGGAGATGATATTATTTGTGCTGCAAACTAGCTTCCACCAACCGCTAGCTCTCTATCCTGTCTTACACAAATAACTTATTCCCTTCAAAGAATTTACTTGAGTTATTCAACGACCATATAATAGAACGCACATTCACTATTGTCAACATATTTTTTGATAAAATACAATTAGTCATATATTAATTTAGCCTAATCATATATTTTCACTTATTTTATTTAGAAAGAAAACGCTTTACTTATCATCAAAGGATGAATAATGAAGGTTCTTGTTATCAAAATATGTTTAAAATTGACTTTATTGATATTTATCATAAACCAGTAATGAAATGGATTGATATTGTTTTAACTCATCACTTTTTATGAAAATCGCTGATGCATCTTTAAAGTCACGATAGTGGATTTCTCCCTCCTCAATCCGCTTTGATTCAATAAATAGAGGTGACTCCTCTTTACAGTATTTACTAAATCGTGTTGACACTGGAATATAAGTCATTTCTTCACTCTTCTTATATTTGTATCCTTTCACTTTATCTAGATGTTTGAGAAATAATAAATATTCCTGATGATCATTCATCAAAACATATCCTCTAATTGAAGTCATATTTTCCATACCTTTTTGATACGAGATGGATACTGGTTCTTGAATATAGATCAGATCACCTTTCTCTAAATGATCTTTTGTCTGATAAACATCAAGGATTTTAACAGGTGTCTTTACACTATTAAGAAATAATTCACTATTATTAAATGATTGAACTTTAACAATTAAATCACTATGTTTCTCTAATTCATCAAGAGTATTTATTGAATCATCAAAGTATAAGCTATCTTCATCATCAGAATATATGAAATGATCAAGATGGTATTGTTTTTTGATTTGACGTAAATGATATTCTCCAGTAAAAGAATGTTTTGTTGCTAATGCATATCCAATAGTTGCACTTATGAAAATGAAAAGAGTATCTATTGTTCTTTATAAAAATCTATAATTTGAAAAATTATTCACTTTTCTCTACAGTCCTTCCCTTTCTAGAAGCTTAAGAAATTAGACATCTTAATAGGTTTTTGTTCTTTACAGTAATAGAATTCACTTTCTCCATATTCTTACCATCCTTATTTGATATTTTATAATGATTATAATGAGTTTCGTTAAGTTCTATTTCTTTAGAAAGAAAAAAACTCAAATCAAATAAGAGCAAATGAATGCTCCCATTGATTTGAGTTTCTGTACATTTCTCCAAAAACGTATAAATTAACGTTTTGAGAACTGTGGTGCTTTACGTGCTTTCTTAAGACCGTATTTACGACGTTCTTTCATACGTGAATCACGTGTTAAGAAGCCAGCAGCCTTAAGTGCAGGTCTATAATCAGAACCTGCTTCTAATAAAGCTCTAGAGATACCATGTCTGATAGCTCCAGCCTGTCCTGAGTATCCGCCACCTCTAACGTTTACTCTAACATCAAACTTATCTTTTGTACCAGTTAATTCAAGTGGCTGATTTACGACCATCATTAAGATGTCGCTTTCAAGATATTCTCTTGCGTCAACGCCATTGATAGTGATTGTACCAGTACCTGGTGTTAACATTACACGAGCTACTGAAGATTTTCTTCTTCCAGTTCCTCTATACATTACGTCTGCCATTTACTGTTCCTCCCTATCCTTTAATCTTTAATTCTTCTGGTTTCTGTGCAGCATGTGGATGTTCTGCGCCAGCGTAAACATATAATTTCATTCCCTGCTTACGACCTAAAGTGTTATGTGGAAGCATACCCTTAACAGCTGCTTCAACAAAACCTACAGGATCCTTTTCTCTAAACTGACGTGCAGTCTTGACTTTTAATCCACCAAGGAATCCAGTATGATGGTAATATTTCTTAGTATCTAACTTATTACCAGTCATCTGTACTTTGCTAGCATTTACAACGATAACATAATCACCTGTATCTACGTGAGGAGTGTAGGTAGGCTTATTCTTACCTCTTAATACACTAGCAACTTCTGATGCTAAACGACCTAAAGTCTGACCTTCAGCATCAACAACATACCATTTTCTTTCGATTGTGGCTTCTTTAGCCATTGTTGTCTGTCTCATCTTTTTTCTCCTTTTAATTAACCTTACCGGGGTCTTTATAAAAAGGTAGTTGCTGATAGAAAAAAACCATCTTCTTGATAAGTTGAAGACATAACTATCAGAAACAAACATCTCTTAAGGTGCGAAAGAGCACCTAAATCGACATCAATTATAATACCTTTGAAAAAGTACCTTGTCAATTGAAAAAAGGAAAAAAGCTATCTTTTTTCCTTTATTTTTTCAATCTATTTTATTCTTTCTAATAGCCCAAAAGCATTCCCTATTCATAATAGACATGCTCTAAGTATAAGCCCTGTGGCTCTGCTTTAAACAAGCACTTTTTCTCGCCCTTACTTTCCAACAATTCAGCTAGAAAAGCTTTAGAGCGACGATGTGCCCCTACTTGAATAAGACCGCCTACAATCATACGTACCATATAACGGCGAAAGCCATCGCCAACAAGCTTAAAAGTATAATATCCGTCATTTTCAATAATATCAATATGATAGATTGTTCTGATCGTAGTACCCAATTGATCATAAACACAAAAAGAGGCGAAATCATGTGTTCCAACAAAGATCTTAGCACAATCACACATGGCCTCTAAATCAAGCTTACCATATGGATATTGATAGATATAATCTCTTTCAAAGGGATTATATTCATTTGTTGATAATAAATAATGATATTCTTTCTTGATGGCACTATAACGCGCATGAAATTCCTCTCCTACCCATTTGCTTTCTTTTATATAAACATCTTCTGGTAAGAAATGATTGATTGCTCTTTTCCATTGTTTGAAGGCGATATCTTTTTGGGTATCGAAATGAAAGACCTGATTGTGTGCATGCACTTTAGCGTCAGTTCGTCCTGATGAATGAATAACATTGTGTTCACCCGTAATCTTGTTGATGGCACATTCAATAACTTCCTGCACACTACGCTTGTCAGGCTGTTTCTGCCAGCCATAGAACTTTGTTCCATCATAGCTTACAACACATTGAATTCTCATAATATAAAGCTTAACCCCCAGATGCCAAAGAAAAGACATAGGACGAGTGTAATCGCAATCGTGTCATAATGACGCCAGTGTAACTGATGGAAGCGTGTACGCTTAGCTGACGGATTATAATTTCTACTTTCCATTGCGTTAGCGAGATCTTCAGCACGCTGGAAGGCTGAGATAAAGAGTGGAATAATCAATGATACGATGGCTGCAATCTTTTCTTTAAAAGTACCTTCATTAAAATCCACACCACGTGAAGCCTGGGCTTTCATGATACGCTGTGTCTCTTCCATTAAGGTTGGAATAAAACGTAAGGCAATGGAAATCATCATGGCGACTTCATGGACTGGAAAACCGACTTTTCTTAAAGGCTTCATCAAACGTTCTAAGCCAAGGGTCATATCAAGTGGTTTTGTTGTTGATGTCAGCATTGTTGTAAGACAGATAATCAGTACTAAACGAACAACAATATATTCCGTTTGACGAATAGCGCCAGAGTAGATTGGAACAGGTCCAAGACGATAGACAACATGTCCAATTCTGACAAAGAAAAGATTAAAGATGGTTAAAAAGAGAACCATGAAAATCATTGGCTTCATGCTTTTGAGAACTCTCTTAAAGGGAATCCTGCTAAGTAATAAAGCTAATAAGACAAATAATCCAATTAAGCCATAGCCAATAAATCCTGCATCAAAAAATACCGCAATCAACAACAATAATAATGATGCAATCTTAAGACGTGGATCGAGGCGATGTATAATCGAATGACCAGGTAGATATTGTCCAAATACGATATCATTCATGAAGCTCACCCCCTATCGCTTCAATAAGTTCATCAACACTCCTGATGGAAACAGGAAGATTGAATCCCTGTTGATTAAGCTGATGAATAAATGATGTGATAATAGGCAGATCGATGGATAAAGATTCAAGATATTCAGTTTCATTAAAGAGTTCTGTAACTGAGCAGTTCTTTTCAATCTTGCCGTGATTCATGACAATCGCATGATCACAGTATTCAAGAACCTGATTCATATCATGAGTTACCATAATAACGCTCTTTCCTGTTTGCTGAAAATCCTTAAAGAGATGCATCATTTCCTTTGTTCCCTGGGGATCCAGACCGGCTGTTGGTTCATCAAGAACAAGAATATCAGGTTCCATCGCAAGAATGCCCGCAATCGCAACACGTCGTTTCTGTCCCCCGGAGAGTTCAAAAGGAGAACGCTCTAGATAGCTTTCATCAAGTCCTACCTTTACTAACATTTCACGTGCTATCTTTTTAGCTGTTTCTTCATCAACACCAAAATTCATTGGGCCAAAAATAATATCTTTTTCAATCGTCTCTTCAAAAAGCTGATATTCGGGAAACTGGAAAACCAGCCCAGCTTTTTTACGTAATGGCTTTAGTTTTTGTTTATTGTTTGGTGTGATGATGTAATCATCAATGCAAACTTCTCCTTGTGTTGGTATCAGTAAGCCATTGATATGTTGTATAAGGGTGCTCTTTCCTGAACCTGTATGACCAATGAGGGCTGTAAACGAGCCCTTAGGTATATTGAGATTAATGCCTTTGAGGGCATGATAGGCAAAGGGCGTATCAGGAGAATAGGTATATTCTACTTCTTTGAATGTAATTGCCATAATGTTTCTACGAGTCCTTTCTGGTCGATTGTTTCCTCGATTGGAAATCCCTTTTTCTTAAGCGCAGATGTAATCTTGTAGGCAAAGGGAACATCAAGGGCTAGTGATTCAAGAGTCTTTACATCTTTGAGCACTTGATCAGGTGTTCCAGTTTGAATAATATGTCCATCTCCCATCAATATGACCTGGTCACTAATGGCAGCTTCCTCAATATCATGCGTAATGGAAAGAATTGTCATGCCTTTTTCTTTATTGAGGCTATGTACAAGTTCATTAATTTCGCGTTTTCCTAGTGGATCAAGCATGCTCGTTGCTTCATCTAAAATAATGATTGATGGCGACATCGCAAGAATGCCCGCAATAGCTACACGCTGTTTCTGTCCTCCTGATAGCTTTGTAGGCTCATGATCTAGGAATTCATACATATTGACTTTTCTGGCATATTCTTCAATAATGCCCTCCATCTTATTAGGATCAACACATAAATTTTCCAAGCCAAAAGCAATGTCATCACGGACAGTGGAACCAATAAACTGAGTATCAGGATTCTGAAATACTATTCCAACCTTACTTCTCACATCATAGAGGGTATCGATTGTAAGTGGGATATGATCCACAATAATCTCACCTTCTCCCTCAAGAAGACCAATGAGTAATTTCGCAATAGTACTTTTGCCCGAGCCATTATGTCCTAGGATTGTTGTATAGCTTCCCTTAGGAATCGTAAATGAGATATCTTCTATTGTTTTTGCACCTGCTTCATATTCAAAAGAGAGATGTTTGACTTCAATCATATTTTCCATAGTAAATCCCCTTAATTGCCATTAAATTGTATTATTTTCCAATGTTTATGTCAAATTTAAAAAGACAGGCGAACCTGTCTAAAGCTTAGAATTATCCTCATCGATAAAGGCATATTCGGAAAAACTATCATCGATGTTTTCCGCTATTGTCAGTTTGTAATCTAAGTTCTTATTATAGTCTTTTGCAAAAATACCGGCATAGAGAATATCAAAGAGACAATTAATGCTTTCTGTTGAAGCAAAATCAGCAATCTTTGTATTCAGCATTTCTCTTGAAGAAATATGCAAGATGGCATCAGCTAAATGGGATAGCTCTGATTGCGAGATCGATGTAATAGCAACAATAGGTGTCTGGCGCTCTTTAAGCATATGAGCAACTTTCACCATTCTTGTTGTCTCACCACTATAACTAACAACAATCGCTGCATGCTTTGATGTACTCATTGCTGCCTGGAGTATCGGATCACTCATCATCAGGACATTCTTGTTGATAGTCTGCATCTTGTTCTGGAATAAGCGACCTGTATATTCATAGCAAGCTTTGGCATAAACATCTATGACATCAGCTTCGCTTAAGAGATTGATGGCTTTATTAAGCTCATCATGTTTTAATAGTTTTCTTGTATCTTCAGCAGTTTCGCTATGGAGGGTGAGAATATTATTCGCTATAGTCACAGCATCATCTTCTTCGACGAAGGGAATCGTCGCATCAATATCCTGGGACTGAAACATATAATGAAGCTCTTCAAGGAAGGCCTTTTTAAAATCACTCCAGCCTTTATAGCCAAGCTTTTTAGAAATACGCACAAGTAATGGTGCAGATGTATATGTCGCATTGGCGATATCCTGGATAGTCATTGGCTCAATGGCTTCAGATTGGCTAAGAATATAGCGTAAAATGACTTCTTCACTCTCCGAAAAGTGAGTATTCTGAATCTTATTGATGATCATATATATCTTTCCCCTTCAAACGGGTTTATTATAACGAATTGTGCATATTTTCGCAAACAAATTTCTATTTTCTCCGTATTTTTACAATTTTTTGTAAATAAAAAGAGCAGATGGTCAAGGCTGCTCTCTACTAACTTGAACGTCATGTCTTTTTTTGATGTGGTCGAAAGATATATAAAGTGGAGTTTGTATGAAGTTTCGACATGACAGTTATGAGTTAAATAACTTATTTCCAAGTACACCCGTACTATAACTTAAGATTGAGATCTTGTAAATAGCTTGAAGTGCTTCTTTAATACCGTTTACAAACTCCATTCTCTATTCACATATTTCTGTTAACAACATTAACACAAGGCTATTTTCTTCTAAAAGTCAACATCACCTTAAAGAGATCACCATCAACGCTTACTTCCATCTCACCATCCTGTGCTTCCATGAAGCTCTTGACAATTGCAAGACCAATTCCACTGCCTTCCTGAGCACGGGAGCTATCCCCACGTACGAATCTTTCAACGATTTCTTTTTCATTAAAATTCATTTTGGATGCTGAGATATTCTTAAAGCTAATCGTAATAGCCTCTTCACTACTTACAGCATCAACATAAAAACGTGTTCCATTTAAGGCATATTTAGAAATATTTGTTAAGAGGTTTTCAAAGATGCGATAAGTCTTATCACCATCAAGCTTCAACATATAGCTATTGGTATCAAAGTTTTCCACAACTTCAATATTCTTGCTTAAAAGAATTTCATTGTTTTCAACTATGGATTGCTTCAATAAGGCAATAATATCAAGCTGAACACGTTCAAATGTCATCTTGCCTGAAGAAGCCTTGGCAATATCAAGCAGATCATCAAGCAAGCTTGTCAGATGATTCGTATATTTTGATAACTCTGCAACATATTGACGCTGTTCATCATTTAATGGCGTTGTCTCAAGTAATGTTGTGTAGTTCTTCACGACTGTTATAGGTGTCTTTAAATCATGGGAGACATTTGTAATCAGCTCACTCTTTGAACGAGCAGCTTCTGTTTCTAAGTCTACTGCTTTCTTGAAGCCTTCTGAGACATCATTCATCGCATTTCTTAAATCATCAAACTGATGGCATTCAAGGGTGTTGGGAGTAAAATCTCCCTCACTCATTGCCTCAGCCTGCTTGATCAGCTTATGATAGTTTTCCTGATGATCCTTGTACGCTTTTAATACCCAATGGTAGAGTACAAAACCATAAACAACAAGTCCAACTACAGTTGCGATTTTGGCATAACGATTCATCAATAGCCATATTGTAAACCATAAACGGCGATATAAGTTAAGATCATTAAAATAGGAATAGCCAACAATTTTTACTTGTGGCAAGAGGATAATGAGTAAAACGATGACCATCTGGGTGCTGATGATCTTCGCTATTTGTTTTTTGGTTACCTTTGAAATAGGCATTTCTACAATATCATGTATTGTAGCTTGCGTATTTTTCACAATCGCACCAATAACAGTCTTTGTCTTCAGATAATTCAACAAGCCTGTTTTCAAAATATATTTGATGCCAAATGTCACGAGTGATACAGCAATGCCTATAATCGCGATACTCATGATGGATAGAAGCGGGAAGGCATAGGTTGTAATCTTTAATTCACTATAAGCTGCTGATGAACCTAAGCTGCCTGTTGCCATAAGCAAGAGTACACTGATGGCAACCATGATGGAAATACCGATGACATGGCCAAGGAAGTACCAGTCTTTGACACTCTTGTAGGGATTAATATCTTCAACAATCTCCAATGGATAAAGCAGGACAAAAATGACAATCAGAATCATGGAAATTGCCGCTGCAAGTAACGCATTGGTAAGTGAAGTATCATGCTCATTATAGAAAAGCATGTCCCGTGTCTGAGCATTTTTTAAATCCTTAGGGATTGTGATTGTTAGGGAGATATTTTTAGGCTTGTTGATGGATACGACATTCTTGCCTAAATCAGGATAGGTATCCACAAGCTGGTCACTTAAATCTTCTCTTACTAAATCAAAGTCATAAAAGTTTAGATTATTTCCTGTACTTGTCACATTGCCTTCACTATCAAACTTGACTGTCAGCTTATAGTATTCGCCTTTATGTTTACGTGTATAAATATCACTTTTATTTGTCGAAGTGTTGGTAAAGTGATAAAGAATGTCCCCATTAAATTCTATTTCCTTAGCTCTTGTAGCCACCTGTTTCTGGAATTCTTTATTGATGGCTGCACGCGTGACTTCATCGACATTATTCGTAAATGTGAGATACTCATATGTGGGATCTACCTGCTTTGTTTCATAAAGAATAAAGCTGGCATAGAAATCAGAAATCATGCTGTTGGTGATGTCAAATTTCGTCTGACTTTCACGGCCATAATATGTTGAAAGCATAATAAATGAGCTAAAGGCTATCAATAATGAAAGGATAAGGACATAGATTCTTTTTGCTTTTTTCATGTAATCACCTTAGAGTTTTTCAATCTTATATCCAATCCCCCAGACAACTTTAAGATATTGTGGATGTTTTGGATCTTGTTCAATCTTTTCTCTTAATTTACGCACATGAACCATAATTGTTTCCGTATTGATGGCATCCTGACTCCATACTTTTTCATAGATTTCTTCAGCTGAATATACACGACCTGGAGATTCCATTAAAAGTTTAAGAATTTCAAATTCTTTTTTTGTAAGATGGACCATTTGGTTGTTGACATTTACTTCTCTACTAAAGAGATCAAGCTTGAGATTGCCAACAGTTAAATACTGGTTCTCTTGCTTAGTGATAGCTGGTTTGTCTAGAAACTTTTCATAGCGTCTTAAATGAGCATTGACCCTAGCCATGAGTTCAAGTGGTTCAAATGGCTTTGTTACATAGTCATCTGCACCAATGTTCAAACCTGTAATCTTGTCAATATCTTCATCTTTAGCAGATAGAAATATGACTGGAAAGTCATAGCTTTCTCTTAAACGTGATACAAAGGTTATTCCATCCATCACAGGCATCATAATATCAACGATAGCTAAATGAATGTCCGGTGATATCTTCTTTAAAGCCTCAGCACCATTTTCTGCTTCAACAACCTCATAATTATGACTTTTTAAGAAAAGCTTTAAACTTTCTCTAATACCTTTTTCATCTTCAACAACTAATACTGTATGTTCCATATGTCACCTTTCCGCTTTCATCTTACATTGTAAGTATTAAGAAATATTATACATAAATCTTAAAAATTCCTAAATTTCCTCGCTATTATTAATACCACATTCAAGCATTTCATCAAGTGCTTTATGATAATCTTCTAAATTCTGTGCTTTTCTCAAATGTTTAAGAGGTTTCTTGGAGTGATCAAACATGATATACATATGTGCCCAGAGTTCCTTAAGCTTAAAAAGTACATCTTTGTCATATTTTAATGTTTCTCTTAAACCAGCTTCTAAGCTCTTAATGAATCTTTCAAAACGTTCCAGGGTTTCTTTTTGTCCAGTTGTATACTCATCAATCAGATATGGTCTAGCAATCAGCCCTCGTCCAAGCATCATGCCCTCAAGTTTGGGATACTTTTGTTCAATAGCTTTGATATCAGCAATTGTCTTGATATCACCATTGTAGACTAATGGCGCTTTGATATCCTTATAGAAAGCATCAAAAGCTGCCAAATCAACTGACCCTTTATACATCTGTATGCCTGTCCGGGGATGAACAATGAGCTTATCGATCGGATACTTATTATAAAGGGAAATAAGCGCATCTAACTTGCTTGTATCCTGGTAGCCTATTCTTGTCTTAAGAGAGATCTTTAAGCCTGGAGAAGCCATAAAAATCGTATCTAAGTAGACATCAAGGTTATCAAGATCATCAAGCATAGCACTCCCCTTGTTTTTCTTTGTCACAGTTGGTGAAGGACATCCTAAATTGAGATTAACTTCTCCATAACCTAATTCCATGAGCTGCCTTAAAGTATAAATAACATCCTCAGCATTCTTTGATAATATCTGTGGCATTACATCAATGTTCTGATTATTTGCTGGATTGATATCAGAGCTTTCTCTTGTTTTAAGATGATGGTGATGATGGGGAGCAATAAAAGGCATATAGTATTGATCAATCCCTTTATAGATGGCATTGTGGCTATTGCGGTAAACATAGTTCGTAATGCCTTCCATGGGTGCAAAATAGTATTTCATAAATTCCTCCAAAAGAAAAAGCGGGTCAAACCCGCTTGATACTATAATAACTGTAAAACTGCCATAGTAGCATTATCGCCACGACGGTTATAAGTCTTAACAACTTTTGTATAACCACCATTACGATCAGCATACTTAGGAGCAACATCATCAAATAAAGTCTGAACAGCTGTCTTACCAGTATTTGGATCTACAACGTCCTGAAGTACTGCAGCAGCCTGTCTTCTAGCGTGTAAGTCGCCACGCTTACCTAAAGTAATTAACTGTTCTACAACACTCTTAACTTCCTTAGCTCTTGTATCAGTAGTTTCAATCTTACCATACATGATGACATCAGTAGCTAAGTTACGTAACATTGCTTTACGGTGAGACTGAGTCCAACCTAATTTTCTATTCTTTGCCATAACTAACTCCTCTCAAGTATTAACGAATTAGTCAACAGGCTTGAAGCCTAAACCTAATTCAAGTAATTTTTCTTTGACTTCCTTTAAAGACTTCTTACCAAGATTTCTCACCTTGATCATATCGTCTTCAGTCTTATTAGCTAATTCCTGAACTGTCTGAATACCAGCACGTTTTAAGCAGTTATAAGAACGTACAGATAAATCAAGTTCTTCAATAGTCATATCTAAGACCTTATTAGTTGTATCTTCCTCTTCTTCACTCATGACTTCCATATTCATGGCTTCATCAGTTAATTCAACGAACATATTTAAATGTTCAACTAAGATCTTAGCAGCTAAGGCCAAGACTTCATGAGGCTTGATAGAACCATCAGTAGTAACTTCCATAGTTAATTTGTCATATTTAGCTGTCTGACCTACTCTTGTAGGAACTACTTCATATGCAACATTAACAACAGGTGAGAAGATGGAATCAGTTGGAATAACACCAACAGTATCCACAAACTTCTTATTCTGGTCACTACTCATATAACCTCTATCCTTGCGTGCATACATTTCTAAGTGTAAATGTCCGCCTTCTGCAACGTGGCAAAGGACAAGGTCATTAGAGATCATTTTAACTTCAGAAGGGCACTGAATGTCAGCACCAGTGACTGTTGCAGGTCCGTCTACGTCGACAACCATTGTCACATCTTCATCACTATCTAATTCAAAGACAAGCTTCTTGATAGCAAGGATAATATGAGTCACATCTTCTACAATACCATCTACGGCGCAGAATTCATGGATTGCTCCATCCATCTTGATCGCATAGACAGCTGCACCAGGCATAGATGATAACATGACTCTTCTCAGAGCGTTACCAATAGTTGTCCCAAAACCTCTTTCTAGAGGTTCAACAACAAACTTTGCATAATTATCATCTTCATTATAAGTTTCAACTGAAAAGTTTGCTTTTTCGAACTTTTGCATATTTCCCTCCTAAGAAATTAATCTAATTAATTCGAATGAGAAATTCTTATCCACGAGGGCGTTTTGGTGGACGACAGCCATTATGTGGGATTGGAGTTACATCAGTGATTGCAGTAACTTCTAAGCCAGCAGCAGCTAAAGCTCTAACAGCAGCTTCACGTCCTGGGCCTGGACCCTTAACGTCAACTTCGATTGACTTCATACCATGTACCATTGCAGCCTTAGCAGCAGCTTCTGCAGCCATCTGAGCAGCATATGGAGTTGATTTTCTTGAACCTTTGAAACCTAATGCACCAGCACTAGACCAAGTTACAGCATTACCCTGTTCATCAGCGATTGTTACGATTGTATTATTGAATGTTGAATGAACGTGAGCAACACCTTTAGCTATATTCTTCTTTACTCTTCTCTTACGAGTTGTCTTCTGAGCCATTGTTTAACCTCCTGTCCTACTTCTTCTTGCCAGCGATAGGTCTTGCTTTACCTTTTCTTGTTCTGGCATTTGTCTTTGTTCTCTGTCCTCTTACAGGTAAACCTTTTCTATGACGGATACCTCTATAAGAACCGATTTCCATTAAACGTTTGATGTTTAACTGAGTTTCACGACGAAGGTCACCTTCAACCTTGATCTTTTCAACTTCTGATCTTAACTTTGTTTCTTCAGCTTCTGTAAGGTCCTTAACTCTTGTATCTTCAGATACGCCTGCAGCCTTACAAATATTCTTTGCTGTAGTATTACCAATACCATAAATATAAGTTAATGATACCACAACACGTTTATCACGTGGGATATCTACACCTGCTATACGAGCCATTCGCTAAATTTCCTCCTATTAACCTTGTCTCTGCTTGTGTTTAGGGTTTTCGCAGATGACCATTACTCTACCCTTACGTCTAATTACTCTGCATTTATCGCAGATTGGTTTTACAGATGCTCTTACTTTCATCTTGCTTCACTCCTCTAAGTAAAATTTACTTCTTTCTGAATGTGATGCGCCCACGTGTTAAATCATATGGAGAAATTTCAACGGTTACTTTATCCCCTGGTAAAATGCGAATGTAATTCATACGGATTTTACCAGAAACGTGAGCTAAAATAGTAACACCATTCTCTAGGGCAACTTTAAACTGCGCATTTGGCAGAGTCTCAACTACTGTTGCCTCTACTTCAATTACATCATCTTTCTTTGCCATACTCTACTCCTTCTAAACTTTAGTCATGATCTCATATCCGTCATCAGTGATGGCTACTGTATGTTCATAATGGGCTGCTAAAGAGTGGTCTTTCGTCTTTGTTGTCCAACCATCACGAAGCACAACAACTTCTTCACCGCCTAGATGAGCCATTGGCTCTACGGCAAGACACATTCCCTTCTTTAAGCGTGGCCCTCTATGGGCAGCACCCCAGTTAGGAATACTAGGATCCTGATGAACTTCAGTACCAATTCCGTGACCGGTATAATCTCTAGGTGTGGTACAGCCATGACTTTCAAGATAGACTTGTACTGCATGCGAAATGTCACCTACACGGTTGCCTGGTTTAACCTGTGCTAACCCTGCATAAAGTGCCTCTTCACATACTTTCATGAGACGTTTCACATCATCAGATGGATTGCCGATTGCATATGTCCATGCACTGTCGCCATGATATCCTTTCCAGCATGCTCCAACATCGACAGAAAGAATATCTCCGTCCTTTAAAACATAGTTAGATGGGATGCCATGAACAACCGTATCATTAACCGACGTACATACACTACCAGGAAAATCGTATAAATGCAAGAAGGAAGGCGTACAACCTTCATTTCTTATGATTTTTTCGCAAAAATCAGCAACTTCCTGCGTTGTTAAGCCTGGTCGGAGGAACTTTTCCAACTCTTTGTGGACAAGTCCCACCACATGACCGGCATGTCTCATCAATTCAATTTCCCTTGAATCTTTGATAGTAATCATTATAAAGCCTCCAAACATTTCTTAATATCAGAATAGACATCATCCATTGACTGATCACCATTAATGTTTGTAAGCATACCTTTCATCTTGTAATAATCGATCAAAGGTCTTGTCTGTCCTTCATAAGTACTCAGTCTGACCTTAACAGCAGCTTCTGTTTCGTCTTCACGCTGGTACAATTCGCCACCACAGTTGTCACAGACACCTTCAACTTTAGGTGGTTTATACATAATGTGGAATGTAGCACCACAATTCTTACAAGTTCTTCTGCCAGATAATCTCTTCTTTAAGACATCAAAGTCAACATCAAGATTAATGACTGCATCAATCTTAAAGCCCAATGATTCTTCAAAGTACTCAAGTTCTCTAGCCTGAAGAATTGTTCTTGGATAACCATCTAGAATAAATCCATTCCCGAAATTGTTCATGTTTTCTTTAAGATAGTCATAAACCATTTCATTAGTGAAGTCATCAGGAACAAGTCGACCAAACTTTGAGAAATAATCAGAGATAACTCCAATACTTGTCTGTTCACGATGAGCTTTACGGAATAAATCTCCCGTAGAAATCTGCGTCAAACCAAATTCCTTTACTAATTTTGCCGCTTGTGTCCCTTTTCCTGCACCAGGAGGGCCCATTAAGATAATATTCATAATTTCGCTCCTTCATTTATGTGATTTTATTACTGTCTGATATATCCATGATATTCTCTTCTTGTGAGAATACTTCTAATCTGGCGCACTGTTTCAAGAGCAACACCTGCTACGATGATCAAACCAGTACCACCAAGTGTTAATTGGTTATCACTCGTTGCACTCCAGATCAATGGAGCAATGATAGGAATAGCTGCGATGATTGTTAAGAATAAAGAACCAGCAACAGTTATTCTATTGAGAACAGTTCCGATGAACTTCTTTGTATCATCACCTGTACGGATGCCAGGAACGGCTCCGCCACTCTTCTTTAAGTCATCCGCAATTCTTCTTGTATCAATCTGTAAGTTAGAATAGAAGAATGTGAATAACACAATCATCACAACATACAGAATAAAGCCTACAGGCTTCTGATAGTTAAGAATGTTATCAATCATCTGCGTTGTCTTAGTACTGTCCATAAAACTAATAACTGTTCTTGGTGCTGCTAAAACTGATGCTGCGAAGATGACTGGGATAACGGATGAAGAGTTAATTTTTAATGGTAAGTTTGTACTTTCCTTTGTACGCATAACTGTCTGTGTATTGTTTGTTGCATAGAAGATTGGAATCTTACGAATACTATTTTCAGTAAAGACAACAAATACGACAATAGCAACATAAACAATAATAAACAAAATATACCATAAAGTTGAAGTAATAGCAGCCTGTGTTGACTTCCAGCTTACCATTGCATTGTAACTAGCAATAAATTGCTGTGGTAAGTTTGCTACGATACCAGTGAAGATCAATAGAGAAGTACCGTTACCGACACCCTTTTCTGTAATCTGATCACCTAGCCACATTGCAAACATCGAACCAGTAATCATGATAATTACAACATAAGCATATGTCCAGATAGTAGGATTTGTCAAGATACCATAACCTTTATCAAAGGCATAAGTTAAACTGCCACCTTGGATGAGACCAAGAACAAGGGTTAAATATCTTGTTACTCTATCCTTCTTTTTCTTACCGTTATTACCTTCTTTGTTCCATCTTGCAAGAACAGGAATAACGTCCATTGAAAGTAATTCAATGATGATGGAAGCAGTGATATATGGAGAGACACCCAATGAGAATAATGAGAATCTTTCTAAAGTACCACCACCGAGCAGATTCATAATGCCAAATATTCCGCTATTAGTAGCTGATGCACTAATGGCATCAGCATTAATATACGGAATAGTAATAGCTGCTCCTAAACGGAATACAAATAGTAATCCTAACGTAAAGACGACCTTACGACGCAATTCTCCTTTTTTAAAGACACTCTTTAAAAAGTTAAGCATCTTAGATCACCTCAGTTTTTCCACCAGCTGCTTCAATTGCTTCTACGGCACTCTTAGAGAACTTGTTAGCTTTAACAGTTAAAGCTACTTTTAATTCACCATTGCCTAAGATCTTTAAACCATCTAAAGACTTCTTAACTAAGCCAGCATTCATTAATACTTCTAAGTCAACAACTGAGTTTGGTTCAAATGCATTTAAAGATTCAACATTCACAATTGCATATTCTTTTCTGTTTACGTTTGTGAAACCACGTTTTGGTAATCTCATGAATAATGGAGTCTGTCCACCTTCGAATCCAGGTTTCTTACCTCCACCACTTCTTGCGCCCTGACCTTTCTGACCACGACCAGAAGTCTTACCATTACCAGAACTTGTTCCACGTCCTACACGGTTTCTCTTTGGACGAGAACCTTCAGTGTACTTTAATTCGTTTAATTTCATAAATACACCTCCTACTGTTCTTCTACGACTGTTACTAAGTGAGATACTGTCTGGATCTGACCTTTAACATAATCGTTCATTTCTAATTCAACACTCTTGTGCATCTTTGTAAGTTTTAAAGCTTTCAAAGTATCCTTCTGGTTTTTCTTAGCACCAATAGGGCTCTTTGTCAGCGTAATTGTAACCTTTGCCATATTAGTTCTCCTTAACCATAAATTTCTTCAACAGTCTTATCACGAAGTTCAGCAACCTTTTCTACTGACTTCATTTCAGCAAGACCATTTACTGTAGCTCTTACCATGTTAATTGGTGTTCTTGAGCCAAGAGATTTAGATAAGATATCAGTATAACCAGCTAATTCAACAACCGCACGAACTGGACCACCAGCGATGATACCAGTACCTTTAGCAGCTGGTCTTAAGAATACATGACCAGATTTGAATGAACCTGTGATTTCATGAGGAATTGTACCATTCTTCATTGGAACTGTAATAAGGTTCTTCTTAGCTGCTTCACTTGCTTTTCTAATTGCATCTGGGACTTCATTAGCTTTACCAGTACCAAAACCAACTCTGCCTTTTCTATCACCAATAACAACTAGAGCTGCAAAACGCATTTTTCTACCACCCTTTACTACTTTAGTAATACGGTTGATAGTAACGACACGTTCTTCGAATTCCTTCTGTTCTCTAGGTCTTCTTTTATTGTTACGTCCATTTCTCTTTGGTCCACGTCTATTATTGAATTTATCGTTTTTAGGACCATTAGTATTTGGATTACGCTCCATTGTTTAACCTCCTGTTAGAATTTCAAGCCAGCTTCTCTAGCAGCTTCTGCTAAAGCTTTGACTCTACCATGATAGATATAACCACCACGATCAAATACTACTGTTTCAATATTCTTAGCTAAAGCACGCTTAGCTACTTCTTCACCGACTTTTGTAGCAGCCTCTACGTTTCCGCCATTTTCTAACTTCATGTCAAGCGATGAAGCAGATGCTAATGTTACACCATTAACATCGTCAATCACCTGAGCATAAATGTTAGTGTTAGAACGGAAGACATTAAGACGAGGGCGTTCTGGTGTACCAGAAATCTTCTTACGAACTCTGAGGTGACGTCTTAAACGTACATCATTACGAGATTCTTTGTTTGCCATGACTCGATTTTCCTCCTATCAGAGACTACTTCTTACCAGCAGTCTTACCTTCTTTTCTGATGATAACTTCATCAACATATTTAATACCTTTACCCTTATATGGTTCAGGTTTTCTTACTTCTCTGATGTTAGCAGCAACCTGGCCAACACGTTCCTTGGAAATACCAGAAACTTTGATTGTAGTTGCAGTTGGGCATTCTACCTTAACACCATCTTCAATTTCAAGATCAACTTCATGTGAATAACCAATGTGAAGTGATAATGTATTACCTTTCATAGCAGCACGGTAACCAATACCGACGATTTCAAGGTTCTTTTCAAATCCCTTTGAAACACCTTCGATCATGTTTGCTAATAAAGCTCTTGTTGTACCATGTAACTGTTTAGTAGTTTTCTGATCATTAGCTCTTACACAATTAATTTCGTTACCTTCCTGGTTAATTGTGATTAATGGAGAGAAAGCTCTAACTAAAGTTCCCTTAGGACCTTTAACAGTAACAGTGTTGTCGCTAGCAATAGAAACTTCAACATCTGCAGGTACAGTGATTGTCTTTAAACCAATACGAGACATCGTATGACCTCCTGTTTTCTTCTTTATTAATTACCAGATGTATGCTAATACTTCTCCACCAAGACCTTTAGCCTTAGCAGCTTTACCAGTCATAAGACCTTCTGAAGTTGACATTACAACGATACCTAAACCATTTAATACCTTAGGAATTTCATTGCACTTAGCATACTGACGTAAACCAGGCTTAGATACTCTCTTTAAACCTGAGATGACTCTTTCATTTCCTTTATATTTTAAAGTTACAACAATGTTCTTTGTTGCTGGTGTGTCACCAGTTACCTTAACGTCAGCTACGAAACCTTCATTAAGAAGAATGTTAGCTAACTGATTCTTTAAATTAGAATAAGGAATTGACACTTCATCATGACGTGCTGAATTCGCATTACGAATTCTTGTTAACATATCTGCAATTGGATCTGTAACCATTCTACATGTCCTCCTTTATATATTGACTACCAGCTTGCTTTCTTTACTCCAGGAATTTCACCCTTATAAGCTAATTCTCTGAAGCAGATACGGCAAAGCTTGAATTTTCTCATTACTGAGTGTGGGCGTCCACAACGTTCGCATCTTGTATATTCACGAACTTCATATTTCTGAGGACGAATCTGCTTAATTTTCATTGATTTTTTTGCCATTATTTAGTCCTCCTTACTTAGCGAAAGGCATGCCAAGTTCAGTTAATAAAGCACGACCTTCTTCGTCAGTCTTCGCTGTAGTAACTAATACGATATCCATACCTCTAGTCTTGTTAACCTTATCGAAATCAATTTCAGGGAAGATTAACTGTTCTTTAATACCTAAAGTATAGTTACCTCTACCGTCGAATGAGTTCTTAGGTACACCTCTAAAGTCTCTTACTCGAGGTAAAGAGATTGATACTAATTTATCTAAGAATTCATACATTTTTTCACCACGAAGAGTTACTTTACAACCAATTGGCTGACCTTCACGGATCTTGAAACCTGCGATAGATTTCTTAGCTTTAGTAACAACTGGTGCCTGACCAGCGATTGCTGTTAATTCTTCTACAGCTTCATCTAAGTACTTAGAGTTTGTAGTTGCATCACCAACACCGATGTTGATAACGATTTTTTCCATCTTAGGAAGCTGCATAACTGACTTATAGCCGAACTTTTCCATTAAGTTCTTACTGATTTCGTTCTTATAACGTTCCTGTAATCTATTCATTATTTAGCCTCCTATCTCTTCTGTTCCTTAATTGTTTCACCAGTTTTTTTGTTGAAACGTACTTTCTTACCATCTTCAAATCTATAACCAAGCTTTACGCCTCTCTTAAGTTTTGAATCATAGTAAGCAAGATTAGATACGTCAATACCAGCTTCAACAGTGATAATGCCACCATCAGGATCTGTCTGTGAAGGCTTAACATGTTTTGTTACTTTATTGACATCTTCAACGATAATACGGTTTGTTTTGTGGTTGATCTTTAAGATTTTACCAGTCTTGCCCTTTTCGCTACCTGCGATAACAATGACTGTATCACCTACGCGTAATTTCATCGTTTCTTTTCCTCCTATAATACTTCAGGAGCTAATGATACGATCTTCATGAAATCGTGATCTCTTAACTCTCTTGCAACAGGGCCAAAGATACGTGTTCCCTTTGGTGTATTATCATCCTTGATAATTACACAAGCATTGTCATCGAATCTGATATATGAACCATTAGGTCTGTTTACACCATATTTAGTTCTTACGATAACCGCTTTAACAACTTCACCCTTCTTAACGCTACCGCCAGGAATGGCCTGTTTTACTGTAGCTACAACAACATCACCAATGTTGCTTGTTTTTCTATTTGAACCACCTAAGTTTCTGATAACTAAGACTTCACGAGCTCCTGAGTTATCGGCAACTTTCATTCTACTTTCGTTCTGGATCATTTAGTTGGCCTCCTTTCGAAATTAATCAATTACGTCTGCTTTCTTTACAACTTCTACTAAACGGAAACGTTTTGTTTTAGATAAAGGTCTTGTACCCATGATTGTTACAACATCACCAACACGAGCTTCGTTATTTTCATCATGAGCATGGAACTTCTTAGATGATTTCATACGCTTACCGTATAATTTATGTTTAACATGAGTTTCAACAAGAACAGTTATAGTCTTATCCATTTTAGTAGAGACAACTGTTCCAGTATAAACCTTACGATTATTTCTTTCCATAATCTCTCCTATTTATTTAATTCTCTTTCTCTAATAACTGTCTTAATCTTTGCGATTGATTTTCTGACTTCTTTAATTCTAGCAGTATTTTCTAACTGACCAGTTGCCTGCTGGAATCTTAAGCCAAATAACTCTTTTTTGAACTCTTCAACTTTGTTGTTAAGTTCTGCAGTTTCTAATTCTCTTAAATCCTGTACTTTCATGAGTTACTCACCTCTCTTAACGATCTTGCACTTGATAGGTAACTTATGAGATGCAAGTCTTAAAGCTTCTCTGGCAACTTCTTCTGAAACGCCGCCGATTTCAAACATGATACGACCCTGCTTAACTACTGCTACCCATTCTTCAGGAGCACCTTTACCAGAACCCATACGGACTTCCAATGGCTTCTTAGTCTTAGCTAAGTGAGGGAAGATTCTGATCCATACCTGACCTTCACGGTTCATGTATCTATTCATAGCGATACGGGCTGCTTCAATCTGTCTTGAAGTGATCCAAGCACCTTCTTGTGCCTGTAAACCGTATTCACCAAATGCAACGAACTTACCGCCCTTTGCTTTACCTTCATATTTAATTCTATGAGGTCTTCTATATTTAGTTCTCTTAGGCATTAACATGGTTTATTCAGCCTCCTTATTCTTTCCAGGAAGAATTTCTCCCTTACAGATCCAGACTTTTACACCAAGCTTACCATAAGTAGTATTAGCTTCTTCCTGTGCGTAGTCGATGTCTGCTCTTAATGTGTGTAGAGGGACGTTACCTTCTGAGTAACCTTCTGCACGAGCGATATCTGCGCCACCAAGACGGCCAGATACTTTAGTCTTGATACCTTTAGCACCAGCTCTCATTGCTGACTGAATAGCTCTCTTCTGAACTGTTCTGAATGAGGCACGGTTTTCTAACTGTTCAGCGATTCTCTTAGCAACTAACGTTGCATTAGTATCCGCATTCTTGATTTCAACTACATTGATATAAACCTGTTTGTCATTTACTAACTTAACAACTTCTTTTCTTAAAGCATCAATGGCTTCGCCATTTCTTCCAATTACTACACCAGGTCTTGATGTATGTACGAAAATGTTGATTCTCTTCTTAGATCTTTCGATGTCAATTTTAGCTACATAAGCATTAGCTAACTTTTCTTCTAAGAACTTACGAATCTTGATATCTTCATGAAGTAAAGTTGCAAAATCTTTCTTATCAGCATACCAACGTGAACTCCAATCACGATTGACGCCGACACGTAATCCAACTGGACTTACTTTCTGACCCATTTGCTTCTTCCTCCTAATTATCTGTCTTCAACCACAACAGTGATGTGGCAAGTTCTCTTTAAGATCTGAGTACCCTGACCTTTTGCTTTTGCACGGAATCTCTTTAAAGTGACACCTTCGTCAACTCTGATCTCTTTAATGTATAATTTATCCTGTTCAGCGCCTTCGTTTTCAACTGCGTTAGCGGCTGCAGATTTGATTGTTTTCTGAATAGCAGGTGTTGCCTTCTTATTAACATAGTCAAGCATACCAAGTGCTTCATTTACACTTTTACCTCTGACTAAGTCAGCGACTAATCTAGCCTTCTGAGCGGCAACACGAATGTTTCTAGCCTGTGCTCTTGCTTCCATGTTTTACCTCCTTAGGCCTTCTTGTCATCGCCAGCAGTGTGGCCTTTGAATGTTCTTGTAGGAGCGAATTCTCCTAACTTATGACCAACCATGTCTTCAGTAACATATACAGGGACATGTTCTCTACCATTGTATACAGCGAATGTATGTTCGATAAATGCTGGGAAAATAGTAGAACGTCTTGACCAAGTCTTAATAACTTCTTTTTTACCAGCCTTGTCTAAAGCGTCAACTTTCTTTAATAAGTATTCATCGACGAAAGGGCCTTTTTTCAAACTTCTTGACATTGTCTATCCTCCTTACTTACCGTTTCTTCTTCTAACGATCATCTTGTTAGAATGTTTCTTGTGTGGTCTAGTCTTAACACCAAGAGCTTTCTTACCCCAAGGAGTAAGTGGAGCTTTACGGCCGACTGAAGTCTTACCTTCACCACCACCATGAGGGTGATCATTAGGGTTCATGACAGAACCACGAACAGTAGGTCTAATACCTCTCCATCTGTTACGTCCTGCTTTACCGATGTTAACTAATGAATGATCTTCATTACCAACAACACCAACTGTTGCACGACATACAGATAAGAATTTTCTAACTTCACCTGAAGATAAACGAACAGTTACATAACGACCTTCGTTACCTAAGATCTGAGCGCTAGCACCAGCTGATCTTACTAACTGTCCACCCTTACCAGGATGCATTTCAATATTGTGGATTAAAGTACCATCAGGCATGTTACCCATCTGTAATGCGTTACCAACTTTGATATCAGCAGTATCGCCAGAAACGATCATCTGACCAACTTCTAATCCCTTAGGAGCTAAGATATATCTCTTCTCACCATCTAAGTAATGGATTAATGCGATATTTGCTGATCTATTTGGATCGTATTCGATAGTTGCTACCTTACCAGGTACATTGTCTTTATTTCTCTTGAAATCAATAATTCTGTACTTTCTCTTATGTCCACCACCATGATGTCTAGTAGTGATCTGACCCTGATTGTTACGGCCACCTTTTTTCTTGAAAGCAACAGTTAATGACTTCTCAGGCTTTGTAGCAGTCAACTCTTCTTTAGTAAGAGCTGTCATGTTACGACGACCATTTGTCGTAGGCTTATAAGTCTTAATAGCCATTTTCTTTTCCTCCTATTGTTCTCCGGATAGTCTCCGATAATGAATTGTCTTATTCAGCTTCGTCGCCAAATAAGTTAATAGACTGACCTTCTGCTAAAGAAATGATAGCTTTCTTTTTAGCTGCAGTCTTACCAGCATAACGTCCAACTCTCTTCTTCTTTGGATGAACGTTCATTGTGTTAACTGAAGTAACTTTTACACCAAACATAGCTTCAACAGCCTGCTTGATTTCAGTCTTGTTTGATTTTGTATCTACGAAGAAAGTATATTTATTTTCTTCCTGCATTAACTTCATTGATTTTTCAGTTAGAACAGGTCTTCTTAAAACATCAGTAATATGTGCCATTATGCAAGAGCCTCCTCTACAGTCTTGATAGCTTTCTCAGTCATCATTAAGTTTGTGCAGTTAAGAATGTCATAAACATTAATACCCTTTGCTTCAATAACCTTTAAGTTAGGGATATTGTTAGCTGAAAGTACAACGTTCTGATCAAATTCATCAACAACTAATAATGTCTTTCTTGGTTCGTTGAATGCTTTTAATACAGCAACCATTGACTTAGTCTTTGGTGCATCGAAAGCAATATTATCGATTGCAGTTAATTCAGAATCAATAACCTTCTGAGATAATGCAGATCTTAATGCTAACTTACCAACTTTTTTGTTTAATTTGAATTTGTAGTTTCTCTTTGTTGTAGGGCCAAATACAACGCCACCTCCAACAAACTGAGGTGCTCTTGTTGAACCCTGACGAGCTCTACCAGTACCTTTCTGTCTGTAAGGCTTCTTACCACCGCCACGAACAGCAGATCTATTCTTTACCTGATGAGTTCCCTGTCTTAATGAAGCTCTCTGCAGTAAGACCATATCAAAGATTGCCTGGTTATTTGGTTCGATACCGAACACATTTTCATTTAATTCAAGATCATTGATCTTTTCACCATTCTGGTTAAATAATGCAACATTTAACATTAGTTTTTCCTCCTTCCGCTTCATTATTCAGCTTCTTTAGCTTCATAAGAAACTAAGTCTGCTGCTTCATTTACTTTACCATTAGCTTTAACTGCTGACTTAACAACGACTAAGCCCTTCTTTGGTCCTGGAACAGAACCAGAGATTAATAATACATTCTTTTCTGGGTAAACAGCAACAATTTCCAAGTTCTGAACTGTTCTTGTTGCAGCACCCATATGTCCTGGTAATTTCTTACCTGGAGCAATTCTGTTTGGCGCGATTGGACCCATAGAACCAGCATGTCTATGAACTGGACCAGCACCATGACCCATAGGGCCTCTAGAATGACCAAAACGCTTGATAGTACCAGCGTAGCCTTTACCTTTACTTGTACCAGTGACATCTACAACTTCACCTGCTGTGAAAGTGTCTACTGCGATCTCCTGGCCAACTTCATAACTCATCATTTCGTCAAAACGAAATTCTCTGATGAAGCGCTTAGGAGCTGTGTTAGCTTTAGCAACATGTCCCATTTCTGGCTTGTTTGCTAATTTTTCTCTCTTGTCTTCAAAACCAACCTGGATTGCATTGTAACCATCAGTTTCAGTTGTCTTTTTCTGAAGAACTACGTTAGGAGTTGCTTCTACAACAGTAACTGGGATTAACTTACCGTCAGTTGTGAAAACCTGAGTCATACCGATCTTACGACCTAAGATTCCTTTCATGAGTTACACCTTTTACCTTTCTTATAACTTAATTTCAATATCAACGCCTGATGGTAAACTTAAACGTGTTAATACGTCTACTGTTTCAGGTGTTGGGTTCACTACGTCGATAAGACGTTTGTGAGTACGGATTTCGAACTGTTCACGAGAATCTTTATCCTTATGAACCGATCTTAAGATTGTGTAGATTTCCTTTTCAGTTGGAAGAGGTACTGGTCCAACGACCTGTGCTCCACTCTTCTTTGCTGCTTCTACAATCTTTACTGCTGAATCATCTAAAATCTTGTGATCGAATGATTTTAATCTGATTCTGATTTTGTTGTTTGCCATGATTATTCCTCCTTGTCTATTTGTTAGACAACGCTCAGCACGAATTCCCTGAAGGCTCTTCCGTTCATGACAACGGCTGTCAGCGTTTCAGCAACCTCGCACATCCCTGCGTTTCACAACACGCTTATAATACATAAATCAAACCCCTATTGCAAGTGTTTTTTTAACTTTTTTTTCACGACTATAGCTCTCTTTTTTTGCTTTTTACGTTTCATGTAGATATTATGTCCACGTTCATTGGTGTTTCCAGTCTTTTGCATGTGCTATCTTTCCTTTGGCTTGTGAAAAAATGAAAACCTTTTCAAATGATAAAAAGAGGTGTACACTACTGTTGTAATAATTATGGAGGTTATGTATGGAAAAAATATTAGTTGAAACTTCAGCAAAACATATTCATTTGTCACAAGCTGACTTAGAGGCATTATTTGGTGAGGGCTATGAACTTACGAAGTTCAAAGATCTTTCTCAGCCTGGTCAGTATGCTGCGGAAGAAAAGGTTACAGTTGTCGGTCCAAGAAACGAAGCAACAATGCGTGTGCTTGGTCCTGTAAGAAAAGAAAGTCAAGTAGAATTAGCTGCTACTGATGCAAGAACACTTGGCTTCAAGGCACCGGTTCGTGAATCAGGTGATTTAGAAGGAACACCAGGATGTGTTCTTAAGGGGCCTAAGGGTGAAATCACAATTGAAAAAGGCGTAATCATCGCCAAGCGTCATATTCACTTCTCAACTGAAGATGCCCAGCACTTTGGTGTCGAGAATGGTCAGATTGTTTCAGTTAAAGTTGAAACAGCTGATCGTTCGTTAACATTCGGCGATGTTGTCTGCCGTGTTTCAGACAAATATGCCTTAGCAATGCATATTGATACTGATGAATCAAATGCTGCCGGTGCCCCTAAGGAAGGCGAAATCATTAAATAAAAAAATGCCTATCTTGAAGTAGCTTCAAGATGGGCTATTTTTTTTGCAAATATTTCTATTTCTTCGTTATTAAAGTTTTCATAAATCGTATTATCATGAGCTTTAGGAATGATTGGGTAGCGCTTATTAAAGACCGAAAGACTTAATCGCTCAGCTAAGGACAGTTTAGGAAAATAGAGGGCTCCCCCCAGCCCAGCAATGACCTTAACGTCCTTCAACAGCTGATAATCAAACTCAGCACTGACAAAACTCATAAACTCACTCGCTTGTAAGCCAACAATATATATTGAATAATGACGAGGAATCAGCAATGGCTGATTGCACTTAATAAAGCTAACCATCTCTTCGTCCAGCTTACCGTTATAGATTGGCATGCCAAGAACAATGGTTGTAGCACAATCAAGCTTTTCATATTCGATTGCTTCTAAATCCATAAGATAAGCCTTCCCTTCCAAATAAGAATTAATCACTCGTGCAATCTTGGCTGTCGAACCATGACGACTATGATACAAGATAACAATCATTTTTACTCCCCCCTGTCTATAATAAAAGAACAGCATCACATACTGTTCTTAAATCATTATTTCATCGCATCTTTTAAAGTCTTAGATACTTTAAATGATGGAACTTTAGCAGCGGCAATTTCAATCGTTTCACCAGTATGTGGGTTTCTACCAGTTCTTGCTGCTCTTTCCTTAACCGCAAATGTACCAAGACCAGGAATAGCGATTTTTTCATCAGCTTTTAATCCTTCGCTTACAACTTCAGCAAGTGCTACTAAGGCTGCATCTGCATCTGTTTTTGTGATGTCTGCTTTTTCTGCAATTTTCGCAACTAAATCAGATTTTTTCATTTCAATTCTCCATTTCTTATTAAAAAATTCTTTACCTACATTATATCATTGCACCAATACCATGACAATATCTACTTATTATTATCATAGAGAAGACCATAACGCACATATATACAATTCAAGAAGCTCATCATATCAATCGAGCCCATAATCGATGATTGCGTATAGTCCGACTCATAACCATCAAGATAATAGTAGCAGTCAACGTTAGGATTCTTATAACTATGATTCATCGTCAGCATTAGTATTCTCGCATTACGTTCCTTAATCTTCTTGACAAGAGCATCCATCAATTCTTCACGTGCACCAACCGTGACAATAATAACCAAGTCATCCTCTTTAATAGTATCAAGCTTCTGAATTTCACCACCACGATTCACAAAAGCATAAACAAATTTCTTAAGTTTTAACATCTTAAGCTGAAAGTCCGTGCATACAATCTTCGAGAACTGATAACCCATCATATGAACATTCTTGGCATCATGAATATATTGACAGATTCGGTCAACATCTTCAATCTTAACATTCTGTTCTCCCTCAAGAAGTGAAAGCTTTGTATCCTGATAGATTTTTGAAATCAGTTCCTGGGGATCTTCATTGATAGCTTGAAGGGACTTTTTTTCTAAGTGAATTTCATCACTGGCAATCTTTAAGGCTATGGCTAATTCCTTCTTGAAAGAAGCAAAGTTTTTACAGTTCACGTCCTTGCAAAAGCGTGAGATTGTTGCTGGTGAAGTGAAACAGAGGTCAGCAAGATCGTTGATTGAAATAGAAGGAATGCGTTCTAAATTTGTCAGAACTGTATGAGCGATAACATAATGCATATCTTCAACACCTGACACATTGATATAAGTCATGAGTGTATAGAGAATATCAACTTCATTATAATCTCTTACTTCAGTCTTCATGCGCATAGTGTAAATACTTCTCCTTCCCTATCTTATATAAATCACGGCCTTTTGAATCAATCACAACGGTGAGTGGCATATCTTTGACAACAAGACGACGGATTGCTTCAGTGCCAAGATCTTCATAAGCAATGACTTCCACTTCTTTTACGCAATGCGCCATCAAGGCACCAGCACCGCCAATCGCGCCAAAATAAACGCCATCATATTTTTTCATTGCCTCAACGACTTCATCATTGCGTTTTCCTTTACCAATCATACCTCTAAGGCCAACTGATAGAAGTTTTGGCGAATAGGCATCCATACGATAGCTTGTTGTTGGTCCACAGCTGCCTATAATTTCACCAGGTGCTGCTGGCGCGGGTCCAACAAAATAGATGATTGCATCCATTGGATCAAATGGTAATGGCAAGTTATGTTCAAGAGCATCAACAAGACGCTTATGTGCTGCATCACGCCCTGTATAGATAACCCCAGAGAGCAATACCTGATCACCGGCTTTAAGCATTCTTGCTTTTTCTTTTGTAAAGGGTGTTGTGAGTTCAATCATAATTCAACCTCCATTTTACGTGCCACATGACAGCAAATGGCAACAGCAACAGGCATTCCAGCAATATGTGTTGGGGCAGTTTGAATATGTAAGGCAAGTGCCGTTGTATGTCCGCCAAAGCCAGCTGGACCAATGCCTAATTCATTCACCCTTTCCAGCAACTCCTTTTCAATCGCACAATAGCGCTTGTCTGGATGATGCTCATGCGCATTTTTAAGCATCGCTTTTTTTGCCAGCAAGCCAACCGTATCAAAACTCCCACCAATGCCTACACCGATAACTACTGGTGGACAAGGATTAGGACCAGCCTCTCTAACGGTCTCTAAAACAAAATCTTTGACACCTTCAATTCCATCGCTTGGTTTCATCATTTTGATTCTACTCATGTTTTCTGAACCAAACCCCTTTGGTGCAACGGTAATCTTTAGCTTATCACCAGCAACAATATCATAATGAATATTAGCTGGTGTATTGTCATTGGTATTCACGCGATCAAGTACCGGATCACGGACAATTGACTTACGCAAATAGCCTTCCTGATAGCCTTGACGGACACCATCATTAATCGCATCGCTAAGATTACCGATAACATGGACATCTTGTCCTATTTCTACAAAAACACAGGCCATCCCCGTATCCTGACAAATTGGACGCTGGGTACTATAGGCAAGTTCTAAATTTTCCTTAAGTATACCTAGAGTCTTTTTAGCAATAGGATATTGCTCCTGCTCATAGGCGTCATATAAACAATCTTTGATATCATTTGGTAACTGGTAATTTGCCTGTTTACACATTTTGGCAACTGCCTGTGTAATCTTGCTTGCCATAATCTCTTTCATAAACACCCACTCCTTTAATACATGTGGCCCATTAAATCATTAAGGCTAGAAGGATAATATAATGTATAATAGCGTAAACTCATCAGTTCGATAGCTGTCAACAAAGCATGCTTGCCACTCTTGCCATCCTTGAGATTTGATAGCTTGATGTAGTAATCAACAGGAATATGCAGGCAATCACGATCACTGCAAGTGATTAAGACAATCTTACAGCCACTCTTCTTTAAATACTGCAATGTTTTATAGCCACTATAGAGATAATTCCCATTAACTGAAATAATGATTGCAATATCATCCTTACCCATTTCCTTCGCTCTTTCCTTCTGACGTTCACTATCCATATAAGCTACAGTAAACTTTTCAAGCATCAGTAAATCCGTCTGTAAGTGTACAGCTGCCGAATTCGAAAACTGAGTGCCAAAGAATACGATATTCTGATGGTCATGGATGAGCTTTAGAACCTGATCGATGACATGCCAATCCAATGTCTCTTCCATTGTCTCTAATGTTTCAATAATCTGGCCAACATAAATATGGCTTGCTTCACGAGGATCTTTTGCCATCGTATTCAAATTCACATTGATCAGGTTATTGAACTTCTTGTCATTAGAATGGAAGCTATGGCATTCTTGCTTCAAGTGGGCAAAGTTTTCATAGCCAAGACTTTTACAAAATCGTGATATGGTTGCTGGTGAAACAAAGCATGCATCAGCCAGTTCATTTATGCGCATAGAAGAAATACGATAGAAGTTATTAGCCATAAAAAGTGCGATATTATAGTTTGTATCTTCTTCACTTGCCGTATCCAAGAAGATAATTAATCGATAAAATAAATTCTTCATAAGCTTCTCCTAATATTTATAGTATATCACACAAAAAGTGTTAACGCATCCAGTACTTCCCCTACCCTTCTTAAATTCCCTTGATAATCCCCCCTGACTTCCAGGGAATGATTGCCATGAAGAAAGATCATCTGATTGTTGTAGTCTTTTGCACGTTTTTTTATTGCCTTTGCATCAGCCCATGGATCCTCTAGCCCACTTATGACCAAAGCTCCATCAGGCGATAAATCAAAAGTTTCTATTAAAGGGGTTAATAGTACTAAGCGAGAATGCGTATATTGTCGCTGATGAAGCAAACAAGCCACATAACAGCCAATTGATTTCCCCACAAAAATAAGCTCATCAGCTTCATTCAGCCTTGTATTTGAAAGTTCTTCCCTGCTTTGGCGATAAGCTTCTTCAAAAAGTTTCATCCGCAATTCATGATGATTCTTAATATCAAGCTGAGGTAAGTCATAATTGATCTTAATAACCTCATAGCCCTGGCTAGTTAAAACTTTCCCAGAGTAATAAAGCAATGGTTTGTCGCAATTATACCCTACCCCTGGCAACAATACTGCTTTTTTTACCATCTTCATCACCTCAATAAAATGATATCATAAATTCTGTTGAAGCCTTAGAAAATTAAGCATATACTTGAAATGACAAGACTTAACGCTTGGAGGTTTATATGAAATTCAAACAATTATCCCTTGTTCTTGTGGCAAGCATGATATTAGTAGGTTGTAATCACAAAATAAAAAATAATGAAAAGAATATCAATGAAGTCCTACAATTCAATCAAACATATCATTATGATCTTGATCAGGATAACAAGAAAGATACGATTACTATCAAACATGATGACAATAAAACAATTCTTTCCATCAATGGAAAGAATGCCAAATATCTCTATCCTTATAAAGATGTGGAAGCTAGACTGATTGGCTTAGGAAGTGGTACAAAAATGATTGCCCTAACGCTTAAGGAAGGCACATATACTGGCGTAAGTGAGATTTATAGCTTGCTTGATGGCGGACTACATCGTGCCATCAGTTCAGCAAACTATCAGATTGGCAGCGGCTATTTCAAAGACATCCGGGTTAAAGGAAATAAAATTGCGGTAGAAATGTATATCAAAGATCCTCACCTTGATGTCATTAGCGTCCCTATGACCTTCAACTACAATGGCACAAGTTTCAAGCGCCAGTCACAGTTCTCGACAATCAATTACATCACAAATCCACAAACAACGCATCATATCGCTAATACATCACTTATTGCCAATAAAGGCATCCCAGGTCTTAATAAAGATGATAAGCTCGCCAATGAAATATCCTTTAAGATTGTCGCAAATCAAGATGTCATAGTTAAACGTATTTATATAACTGATCATGCCGCTTACTATGAATTAGAAGATGGCGGCAAGATTGGCTATCTGCGTTCCGAAATGACATTAAAGCCTTATTTTAAGGACATTCATATTTCTTAAAAAAACACTCTCGAAATTATTCGGGAGTGTTTTTCATTGAACTATTTTTCTTTATTTGTTCTAAGAAATAGGTTGCTTCCATATCCGCTGTTGATAATGCGAAAGCAAGTGGGAACAATTCGAATGCCTTCCCAACCTGACTGGCTGGTTCACTTGATGAAAAGCCCATATGATAGCGAATCGCAAATGCTTCTTCACGTGTTAAACGCATATAGCCTGAAATCATATAGACACTCTTTTCGCCATGGCCATAGGGCAGCATGTCATCAAATACATAGGTTGGTACTTGTTGCCATTGTCCATCAATCTTCTTATTGCGCATCTGGGTCTTATAGACATCACACTTACAAAGATCATGCAGCAAGCTCACAATCGCGATTGTTTCATCACTGTAGGAAAGCTCATAGACATCCTTGACACGACGACGTTCTAAATAGTCCACTAGACAATCATAGACTTGTAAACTATGTTCAACTAAGCCACCTTGATATGAACCATGAAATTTTGTTGATGCGGGAGCAGTAAAGAAATCACTTTTTTCTTCAAGAAAATGCAAGAGCTTTTCACTGCCCGAGCGCGTAATTTTATCTTTATAGATAGAAAGAAAACGTTCTTTATTGTTCATTTCAATCACCCATCATCATTATACACAAGATTTCCTCTTTAGTGATTATTGAGTTTTAAAACAGATAAGCTTACATCACCATTCTTGCGAATAATCTTCTCTTGACAGCTCATGGAATCTTCTAAGAAGGAGATTTCTCTAATTTCTGCTTCTCTTAACGTATCATTATCACTCCAGTCTTTGACAAGACGAACAACGATTTCTTTGGGTGAGGCTTTGGCATGATAATATTTCTTGATTTCTTTAATCACCTTGATAATTTTCTGTTTATTAAACAATTCACTACTATTAGTGACATTGAATTCATAACAATCAACTACACCAATATCCACCTTAATCCTTTCCCCATAGAAATCATGCAAGAAATTCATCAGTTTCTTAGGTGACTTATGATCAAACAAAGAATCAACATAGCTGACTGCACTCATCAGTTCCTGAGTATTATGAGCAATATGATAGAGTGCCATTGCGGTTAATGTCTCATAGTGATCAATAGTATTAAAGCGATTATTAAGCGTATTCAGCATTGTTTTAAGCTGGTTGGCAAGTCGATTATCCAACGTCTTATTCACCAAACTATCACGCCAGTAGCATAAGATAGCTGATAAGCCATAAATAATGACAAGTTTCTCTTCATTACCACTAAAATCATATCCATCTAATTCATTAATAAGAATTTGAATACAAGTTGAAATATCCATTGCAACTTCTTTCATATCCATAAAAGGCTGTTCGCGATAGAAATATAGCACATCAAATACATCAAACAGGATAACAAGCTGATCCATATAGTTATCCACACTGATGACATTACGATAAGATTCACCACTTAGTGCTTCTATACTCTTACGCAAAGCAAGAAGCAGTTTTTTATCATAGCTCCCCTCTTCTATAACAACTGGCTCTTCCTCAATGCGTCTTAACAGCCGCCCAATTGAATGGCTTGCTAAATCATGTAAAGAAGCAAGTAAATGCCGATAATCCTTTTCATCCATCGCTGCAATCTTTTCTGGGTCATATGGAATGGCTGAAAGAATGCTGTAGTAGGAGTGATGCGTTGGATCATTTTCTAAGCCTTTATATATTTCTTGCATATTCATATTTCTCACTTCCTTCTAAGTCCCATTATAAAACAATGAAAACGCTTATTATACTAAAACAATTGAAAGCAAAAAAATTCACGCTATAACGTGAATTCGAGTTTTCCTTCTTTAATATCACTTGTCAGCTTTCTTAATAAATCTTCAAGATTTAAGCTGAACGCTTCTATTTTGTAAAGAACATGATAGTGATCAATTACCTGGTGATGGCGATACATTTGATTGCTTTGACAGGTGGCTTCTTTGATTTTTCCATCAATCTCAACAAGATAGTTGCCATCGCCACCTTGCTTTGTAACAAGAAGGACTTGTTGCAAATGGTTTCCCCATTCATTATCCGTACTTTCATAAAGAATGCATTCGAAGTCATTTACTTCTAAATATCCTGGTATTAATAATTGTTCATGAATATCAATTGTTGATAATTCATCATTTTTATAGATTGCCTTAATAGGACGATGGGCAAAATAATAGGCTTTTTCAGTTCCCTCAAGATAGCTTGCATCAGCGCCAAGATAGCGACTTAAATCAACAGCATCCTCATGTAAGAGTGGCTTTTGATCTTGTAAAATAGCTTCTAAAGCACTTTTTCTCATTCCGGCACGCATACTCAGTTCATCAAGATCATAATGATTCTCATTCATCAGATAAACTAAACGTTCACTTGTCTTACTCATAATCTACTCCTCTAAATCCACAAAAGCAACCCACAGCCAATGCCAATCAAGAAACCAACAACAACATCCTTAACAAAATGAACACCACCCACCACTCTTATATAAGCTTCTATCAACGTGATCAAAAGCAAAAGCCCACCTAACAAGCTATTCTGATGAATAAAACACATTGCAATAATGGCCGATGAAAAAACATGACGGCTAGGCATCGAATGCCCTTTCGTATCTTTATGAATCAATGGTTTTATGGAATATTTCTCATAGGGCCGCGGACTATTGATGTAATGGCGAACGAGGGAGAGAAGCAGAAATGATATTGCAGGAATGAGAATGGTTTTAACAAGCATTACACTATGCGTATAAAAAAGATAGATCAGCAAAGCAGGATATGCAATATACATAATCATTGTCAGCACCTTATTTGTATAATAAAGTGCTTGCTGATAACTCTTTTTTAGAAATGGTTTACTGATTTTTTGATAAAATGTCTGATAATCTTTCATAATTCTATCTCTTCTTTAATTGACACTCCACACGACTAAAGTCGTGGGATTCTTGCTTCAACCACTACTGCGTTCCTAACAAGTTACCTTGTTGGCTCGTCTTACACAGTGTCCACAAGCGTAAATTCCCGTATGCCCTACGGT
>Ga0256404_1002910_pt1 | contig 36331 bp, 35 predicted proteins | sample RumenRJG_01DNA_FD_185990 | JGI IMG/M metagenome (GOLD analysis project Ga0256404, IMG submission 185990) | Bovine rumen microbial communities from Lethbridge, Alberta, Canada - RJG_01 | ecosystem: Host-associated > Mammals > Digestive system > Stomach > Rumen | place: Canada: Alberta | collected... | reverse complement strand
TATACGGCAAAAATGGTCAGAATAGCAATGAAAAACGTCAATAAAAGGTTTGAACCGGAAGTTAGTCCTGCAAAAGCCGGACTACTATCGATAGACCCGAAGTTAGTTTTGCATTCAAGCGCTCCCGAAATAAGACGGGCAAAAAAAAGGATGAGACGCTGTTTTCCTGTAAACAGATAGCAGGAGGGGAAGTATGGCAGTCACATCGCTGATCTCGGCAGCAGAAGAGATCCGCAGCAGGTGCAACATCGTAGACGTTGTGAGCCCGCTGGTCTCCATAAAGAGAGCCGGAAGCAACTATAAGGGCTGCTGTCCTTTCCACAAGGAAAAGACGCCGTCCTTCGTCGTTTCCGAGCAGAAACAGATCTTTACCTGTTTCGGTTGCGGCAAATCCGGAGACGTCATCAAATTCATACAGGAATATTACAATCTGAATTTTCCCGAAGCCGTGCGGCGGCTGGCCGCCCAATACGGCATCGAGATCGACGATTCCTACGAGCGCCAGAGCAAGAAAAAAGACGGTTATTACGCCATAAACAAGACGGCAGCCCGTTTTTTCTTCGACGCTTTTACGAAGCATGCCAATCCCGGCTACGATTACATGAAAGGCCGCGGCATACAGCCGGAGACCATAGCGAAGTTCGGTATCGGCTATGCGGACGAAGGTTGGCAGACCCTCAGCGACTATATGCTTGCCCAGGGGACGCAGGCGGAGCTCCTTACGGAGTTGGGCCTGAGTTCCAGATCCTCGAAGGACGGCAGGCTGTACGATAAATTCCGGGGCCGGGTGATGTTCCCTATCTTCAACACGATGGGGAAAGTGATCGGCTTCGGAGGCCGTACCATCATCGGTGACGCCGCCAAATACCTCAACTCGCAGGAGTCCTTCGTCTTCGAAAAGAAGCGCAATCTGTACGGGCTCAACCTGTCGAAGACCGAGATCCAGGAACAGGGCTACGCCATCCTGGTCGAAGGATACATGGATGTCGTTGGCCTCTATCAGGGCGGTGTGCGCAACGTGTGCGCGGCGCTGGGAACGGCTCTTACGCCAGAACAGGCGCAGCTTCTGAAGCGCTATACGAAGAAGGCCGTTCTGTGTCTGGATTCCGACGCAGCGGGCATCAAGGCAGCCATCCGCGGCTGCGACGTGCTGCGCGCGGCAGGGCTCGATGTGCGGGTCATGCACGTAGACGACGGCAAAGACCCGGACGAATACATCAAAAAACACGGCGCCGATGAATTCCGCGCGCTGCTGGACAAGACGGCAGAGACGGACATCGATTTCAAGATCGGCCTCATCGACCGCAAATACAGCGGGACCGATCTGTCGCAGAGCCTGCATTTCCTGAAAGCCGCAGCAAACGTGCTGCGTCCGCTTTCTCCGGTGGAAGCGGACCTGTATATCCCGAAAGTCGCGAAGATGCGCGGCATCTCGGAAGGTGCTCTGCGCCGGGAGATCGAACAGCCCTCTGCGGAAGTCCCAAGACCCGCGCCAAGGACCGAACAGGAGAATGCGCCGCAGGAACAGTCCGTGGAAGATACGCCGGAAGTGCGCGGACGCATCATGGTGGAGCGCATGCTGATAAAGCTGTGCCTGCAGCGAAGCGATTTCTGGCCGAAACTGCAGGGCAGGGACGACGCCTTCGTCAGCGGCGAAGGCTACCGGATCGCGGAAGTCCTGGGCGAATGCTACCGGGAAAACAACGATTTCGACGTGAAGGCCATTCGGGAAAGGCTGGAGGGCAGCGCGCTCTCTTATTTCGACAACATCCAGGAGGGAGTCCTCACCGGAGACGAAGAGACAGCGTTCCGGGATTGCCTGGAAAAACTGGACCGCCGGAAAGCGGAGCAGCGCATAAAAGAGATCATGGATATTCTCTCCATTGCGGAGGACGTGGACGAGGAGACGTTAAACAAACTGATGCTCGAACTCGCCGAACTGCAGCGGAAATTTATCAAATAAGGGGAAGGAAAAGGAATGAATTACGACAGCGAAAGCGAAAAGAAAGCTTACGAACAGTTGGATCAGATCCTGGAAAGAGCCAAGAAATCCGGCTCCATCACGTTCAACGAAGTGGACGACGCCTTTGCCGACCTGGACATGACCCAGACCGAAAAGGACGCGTTCTACGACAAGCTGGAGGATTCCGGTATCGAAGTAAAGCCGCTCGACATCGTAGACGACTTCGACTTCGAATCGCTCGAACCGGACAGCGAAGCGGAACTGGAAGAACTGGTGGAAGCAGCGGAGACGGACGATCTCACGGATATGCCGAAGGGCGTGACCGTAGACGATCCCGTCCGCATGTACTTGAAGGAGATCGGCAAGGTGCCTCTTCTGACCGCGGACGAGGAGATGGATCTGGCACAGCGCATGGAGCAGGGCGATGAAGAAGCCAAGAAGCGCCTGTGCGAAGCCAACCTGCGTCTGGTAGTCTCCATTGCCAAGCGCTATGTAGGCCGCGGCATGCTGTTCCTGGACCTCATCCAGGAAGGCAATCTCGGTCTCATCAAAGCAGTCGACAAGTTCGACTGGAGAAAGGGATTCAAGTTTTCCACCTATGCGACCTGGTGGATCCGCCAGTCCATCACCCGGTCCATCGCGGACCAGGCGCGGACGATCCGTATCCCGGTGCACATGGTAGAGACCATCAATAAGCAGATCCGGGTGACCCGTCAGCTGCTGCAGGAACTGGGGAGAGACCCGACGCCGGAAGAGATCGCGGCGGAGATGGAGATCCCCGTGGAGAAGGTGCGCGAGATCTCCAAGATCGCGCAGGAACCCGTCTCTCTGGAGACTCCGATCGGCGAGGAGGAGGATTCCCACCTCGGAGACTTTATTCCCGACGAAGATGTGCCGTCTCCCGCAGACGCAGCCGCGTTCTCCATGCTGAAAGAGCAGCTGGACGAAGTGCTGTCTACGCTCACCGACAGGGAGCAGGAAGTGCTGCGCCTGCGTTTCGGCCTGGACGACGGACGCCAGCGCACGCTCGAAGAAGTCGGACAGATGTTCAAGGTCACCCGCGAACGCATCCGTCAGATCGAAGCGAAGGCGCTGCGCAAACTCCGCCATCCCAACCGCAGCAAGCGGCTGAGAGATTACCTCGAGTAGATCCATGACGCTGAGCGAACGGCTGAAAACCATGGCAGGTCTTGTGCTTGCAGGAAGACCCATGGCCGACGTAGGAACGGACCATGGGTTTCTGCCTCTTTATTGCCTGCAGGAAGAGCTCGTGCCTTATGCGGTGCTCTCCGATATTAACGAAGGGCCTCTGCAGCGGGCGAAAGAGACGATGGCCTCGTCCGGCATTTCTTCGCAACATTACGATCTTCGCCTGGGCGGCGGGCTTTCCGTCCTGCATCCGGGCGAAGCAGCGACCGTAGTCATCGCCGGCATGGGAGGCGAACTCATCGCTTCCATTTTGGCGGAAGATGCTGCGGTCACGGACAGCATAGAACGCTTCGTCCTACAGCCACGCAGCAGGAGCGGACATCTCCGCAGCTGGCTCTGGGAACACGGCTGGCAGATCTGCGAAGAAAGCCTTGCGAGAGAACGGGGCAGATTGTGCCAGATCCTGTGCGTGGAAAAAGGCCGTCAGGACCCTTATGCCTATCCGGATATCCCGGAATCGGAACATCCGTTGATGATCGAATTCTTGGATAAAGAATTAGTTAACATAAGAGTTGTTACAGAAAATCTCTGCCGTTCCAAAGATCCGTCCGATCTGCAGACGGCGGACCGTTTGCGCCGCAAGGCGGAAACGCTGGAGAAAAGGAGGGAAGAACTATGGAGAAAGAGCTTTTCCTGAACGTCCTGAACGACATTGCTCCGCTGTCTCTGCAAGAAGAATGGGACAACAGCGGCGTGCAGATCGCCTTCGGAGACAGAGAGATCTCCCGCGTCCTCGTCGCGCTTGAGGTCACGAAAGACGTCATCCGCGAAGCGAAACGGGAGCACTGCGACTTCATCCTGTGTCATCATCCTCTCCTGTTCCATCCCGTAAAATGCATAGAACCGGAGTTTACCGTCGGCGCATACATCCAGGAACTCATCCGCGCGGAAATCGGCATCTATGCGGCTCACACCTGCTTCGACAAAGCACCGGGCGGCAACAACGACTACCTGATGAAGGCACTGGGATGCGCCTTCCCGGAAGAACTGGCCGGCGGCATCGCCCGTATCGGCAGACTGGACCGTCCTGTCTCTTTCGACGAATTCATCTCCGACGTTAACGCGGCGTGCGGCTATGAAGGACTGAAGATCCAGGGAGACTCCCGCAGGGAAGTGCAGACGATCGCACTGTGCACCGGTGCTGGCGGTGAATATGTCTACGATGCGGTGAAGGCAGGGGCGGACGTCTACATCTCCGGTGATATCTCGCACCACGATGCCCAGGCAGCGAAAGATCTCGGCATCTGCCTCATCGATGCTGGTCATTACGGCACCGAATGGCAGTTCGTGCCCAATATGGCTGCCCAGCTGAACGCTGATAAACGGGTCACCGCGGAGATCGTAAAGTCCGAAGCCATGCGCAACCCCTTCGAATACACGCTGTAGCCAAAACAATTTCATAAAGATCCATGAGCAGCCCATGCGGTCGCGGGCGCGCTGCGAAAAGCGCGCGTGAGGAAAGTCCGGGCTCCATAGGGCAAGGATGACAGCTAACGGCTGCCGGGGGTGACCCCAGGGATAGTGCAACAGAAAACAACCGCCCGCAAGGGTAAGGGTGAAAAGGCGAGGTAAGAGCTCACCGGGTCTCTGGCAACAGCGACCGTCCGTGTAAACCCCATCCGGAGCAAGACCAAACAGGGAGGCAGGTGCATCCGTGCAAACCGCCTGAAAGGGGGCTGCCCGTCCCTTCCCGGGAGGTAGGTCGCTTGAGTCCTCTGGCGACAGAGGTCCTAGAAAGATGATCGCTTAATACAGAACCCGGCTTATAGGCTGCTCATGATTTTTACAGAGTCCGCAAGGGCTCTTTTTTTATCATCCATTCATTATATTTGATAAAATTCATCAAAAAAACGATAGGTTTTGCGCATGTTTTCTGTTGTATTGAGAAAATCATAGATTTATAATAAATACGAAGTTGTAAACATTTGGCTAATCTTTTTTAACCAAAAGGAAGGAGTTAACAATGAGCAAAGAACATGCAATGCGAACAAGACTGATTCATGGCGACAAGCACGAGATGAATCCGTTCGGATCCCTCCAGATGCCTATTTTCCAGACATCTACGTACCAGTTCGAGAGCACCAAGCAGGGCGCAGACAGATTCGCCGGTAAGGAACCCGGTTACATCTACGCTCGTCTGGGCAGCCCCTCCACCACGCAGATCGAAGAGAAGCTGGCGATCCTGGAGAACACCGAGTGCGCAGTTGCTACCTCTTCCGGCATGGGCGCTATCTCTTCCGGTACCATTCCCTTCCTGCAGAAGGGTGACAGACTGGTCGCAGATAAAGCTCTGTACGGCTGTACGTTCGAACTGTTCTCTCAGCAGCTTCCGAAGTGGGGAATCGATGTGGAATTCATCGATTTCGCTGATTTGAGTGCAGTTCGCAAAGCTCTTCGCAAGAAGACCAAGATGACTTATTGCGAGACCATCGCCAACCCGACCATGAAGGTCGTCGATCTGGAGAAGATCTGCAAGATCGCTCACGAAAAGAACCCCGACTGCATCTGCGTCGTCGATAACACCTTCGCTACCGGTCTCATCTGCAAGCCCCACGATCTGGGCGCCGACATCGTCGTACACTCCGCAACCAAGTATCTGAACGGCCACGGCGACATCATTGCGGGCTTCGTCTGCTGCGACAGCAAGTACTATCCCGCCGTGCTCACCAACGGTCTCAAGAACATCACCGGTTCCGTACCCGCTCCGCTGAATGCATTCCTGCTCAACAGAGGTCTCAAGACTCTGCCCCTGAGAATGAAGGCACACTGCGAGAACGCCATGAAGGTCGCGAAGTGGCTGGAAGAAAACAAGGATATCGAAGCTGTTTACTATCCCGGTCTGAAGTCTCATCCGCAGTATAAGATCGCGAAGAAGGAACTGGCCATGACCGGCGGCATGATCGCTTTCGAGCCGAAGACCGCTAAGATCGCAGAGAAGATGATGAACAACGTTAAGCTCTGCACGCTGGCTGTATCCCTGGGCGACTGCGAGACCCTGATCGAACATCCGGGCAGCATGACCCACAGCACCTACACCGAAGAGGAAATGATCGATGCCGGCTTCAACAAGAAGCTCATCCGTCTCTCCGTCGGTCTGGAAGATCCCGATGACATCATTGCAGACCTCGATCAGGCATTGAAGGCTGCTTTGAAGAAATAAAAACTTATATCTAAAACCGGAGGTTAATACATGAAAGGTTTAACTGAAATCAGATGGCATGGCCGCGGCGGACAAGGCGCCAAAACGGCTGCACTGCTCCTGGCTGACGTTTGCTTTTCCACCGGTGCCGAAGTACAGGGTTTCCCCGAATACGGTCCTGAGAGAATGGGTGCGCCTATCACCGCCTATAACAGAATCAGCGATAAGCCGATCCGGGTACATTCCAACATCTACGACCCCGACTATGTCGTGGTCGTAGATGAGACCCTTATTGAGGACATCGATGTTACAGCAGGTCTGAAGGAAGACGGTGCCATCATCATCAACACGGCGAAGAGCCCTGAAGAGATCCGTCCCATGCTGAGAGGCTATAAGGGCAGAGTATGCACGATCGATGCCCGCAAGGTATCTCTCGCTACGCTGGGCAAGTATTTCCCCAACTCCCCGATGCTCGCAGCTACCCTGAAGGTCACCGGGCTGATGGATATCGACGCGTTCCTGAAGGAAATGGAGAAGTCTTATGCTCATAAGTTCGCCACGAAGCCCGAGGTCATCAAGGGCAACATGGATGCTCTGAAGATGGCTTTAGAGGAGGTGCGCGGATAATGAAGACAGATATTTCTAAGCAGGGACTCGACGTTAAGTGGAAGGATATGACCGTTGGCGCAAGCATCGTTTGCGCAGGCGGCGCCGTGGATTTCATGACCGGCGAATGGAGAGTCGATACCCCGAAATTCATCGAAGATAAATGCAAGCAGTGCCTGCTTTGCGTTCCCGTTTGCCCCGACAGCTGCATTCCCGTTGTCGACGGCAAGAGAGCCGATTTCGACTTCGATCACTGCAAGGGCTGCGGCATTTGCGCCAAGGCTTGCCCCTTCGGTGCGATCGAAATGAGAAGGGGGGAAAAGTAAGATGGCAAAACAGATCCGTGAAAGATTATCCGGCAACGAAGCCGTCGCAACCGCGATCCGTCAGATCAATCCTGACGTCATGGCTGCATTCCCCATTACTCCGTCCACCGAGATCCCTCAGTTCGTAAGCTCTTACGTAGCAAACGGCCTGATCGATACCGAATTCGTACCTGTAGAATCTGAGCACTCCGCCATGTCCGCTACTATCGGCGCATCCGCTGCCGGTGCCCGCGCCATGACCGCTACCTCTTCCGCAGGTCTGGCACTCATGTGGGAAGAGCTGCACATCGCTTCTTCCGACAGACTGCCCGTCGTACTGGCTCTGGTCAACAGAGCGCTGTCCGGCCCCATCAACATCAACGCAGACCATTCCGACGGCATGGGCGCCAAGGACTGCGGCTGGATCCAGCTGTATTCCGAGGACAACCAGGAAGCCTATGACAACATGTGCATGGCATTCCGCATCTCCGAAAAGGTAAAGCTGCCCGTTATGGTATGCCAGGACGGTTTCATCACGTCCCACGCCGTTCAGAACATCATTCTGAACGAAGATCAGGACGTAAAGGATTTTGTCGGCACCTATCAGCCCGAGGATTATCTGCTGAACGCGGAGAACCCCATGGCTGCCGGTCCTTATTCCGTCACCCAGTATTACATGGAAGCCCGCAGAGGCGTCGCTCAGGCTATGAGAGACTCCAAGGAGACCATCATCGCCGTTTCCAAGGAATACGGTGAAAAGTTCGGCAGGAACTACGGCTTCTTCGAAGAATACTGCATGGACGATGCGGAATACGCCATCGTCATCATGGGCTCCGCTGCAGGCGCTGCCAAGGATGCCTGCGACAAGCTTCGCGCGGAAGGCAAGAAGGTCGGCGTTCTCAAGCTGAGAGTCTACAGACCGTTCCCCGCAGAGGAAATTGCCGCTGCGTTAAAGAACGTAAAGGCCATCGCTGCCATGGACAGAGCGGAAAGCTTCTCCGGCAACAGCGGCCCCATGTCCTGCGAGTTGAGAGCAGCGCTGTTCTCCGCGAAGCAGACCCCGGACGTGCTGTCCCTGATCTACGGTCTGGGCGGCAGAGACATCACTGTGGAAGATATGGAAAAGATCTACGAAGACCTGATGAACGGCAACTTCGAGTGCAAGGAACTTCCGTATCGTTACGTGAACGTAAGAGAGTAGGAGGGACATCATGAGCGATTATAATTTCAAAGAATTTATGAGCCGTCCCGACAGACTCACGCCGGGTCACAGAATGTGCGCAGGCTGCGGTGCCACCATCGCCCTGAGAAACGTCATGAAGGCCGTTAAGCCCGAAGACCACGCTGTTATCTGCAACGCGACTTCCTGCATGGAAGTTTCCACGTTCACCTATCCGTACTCCTCCTGGAAGGACAGCTACATCCACAACGCGTTCGAGAACGCGGCAGCTACCTGCGGCGGCGTGGAAGCAGCTTATAACGCCCTGAAGAAGAGAGGCAAGCTGGACGACAGCTTTAAGTTTATCGCAGTCGGCGGCGACGGCGGTACCTACGACATCGGTTTCCAGTCCCTGTCCGGCGCTATGGAGAGAAACCACGACATGGTCTACGTATGCTACGATAACGAAGCATACATGAACACCGGTATCCAGAGATCCTCTGCTACCCCCATGTTCGCGGATACCACGACCACTCCGGCCGGTAAGGTCTCCGACGGTAAGCCTCAGAACAGAAAGGACATCACCGAAGTCATCGCAGCGCACAGAGTTCCCTATGTGGCTCAGACCACATTCCTCGGAAACTTCTCCGACCTGCACAAGAAGGCCGAAAAGGCGATCTACACCAAGGGTGCCTGCTTCCTGACCATCCTCGCTCCCTGCCCCAGAGGCTGGAGATACGAGGCTGAGAACATCATGGACGTCTGCAAGGCCGCAGTAGATACCTGCTTCTGGCCCATGTACGAAGTCGAAAACGGCGAGAAGTGGACTCTCACGTATGAGCCGAAGAAGAAGCTGCCCATCGAGGACTTCCTGAGACTCCAAGGCAGATTTAAGCACCTGCTGAAGCCGGGCAAGGAAGAAGAAGTTGCCATGCTGCAGGCAGAAGTCGACAGACGCTGGGAAGCACTCTTGAAAAAGTGCTCTCTGTAGTCTATAATACAGTTCAGTAGCCGCGGGTAATACCGCAGGATAAGTCGCCCGGGATATCGTAAATGCGAAGCACCGGGGATGAGATGTCCGGAGAACGCGCAAGCGGATAACGGAGAACACAGGGCGGGCCTCTGGTCCGCCCTCATCTTATATCAGGAGGAAAAACCGATGAAGATCATCACCTGGAACGTAAACGGCATACGGGCAGCTTTAGGAAAAGGACTGCTGGACTTTCTCGCGGCGGAAGACGCGGACATCATCTGCATCCAGGAGACGAAATGCCAGCCCGGACAGGCCGTCGTCGATCTGCCCGGCTATGAAGAATACTGGAACAGTGCGGAAAAGAAGGGCTATTCCGGCACCGCGATCTTTACGAAGAAAAAGCCTCTCTCCGTCAATTTTCACATCGATGCGGAGGGTCACGATAAAGAAGGGCGCGCCATTACCCTGGAATATCCGGATTTCTACATGGTAACGAACTACACACCGAACTCCCAGAACGAACTGGCACGGCTGGATTACCGGCTGCAGTGGGAGGCGGCAAACCGGGAATATCTGAAGAAACTGGATGCAAAGAAGCCTCTCATCCTGTGCGGCGATCTGAACGTCGCCCATAACGAGATCGACTTAAAAAATCCGGATACGAATCACCACAACGCCGGCTTTTCCGACGAAGAGCGCGAGGCCTTTACACAGCTGCTGGAGTGCGGGTTTACAGATGCTTACCGGTATCTGTACCCGGACAAGGTGGAATATTCCTGGTGGAGCTACCGCATGCGTGCGAGAGAGCGGAACGTAGGGTGGAGGATCGACTACTTCGTCGTATCCGACCGGCTGGCGCCGAAAGTAAAGGATTGTGTGATCCGCGGAGATGTCTTCGGGTCGGACCATTGTCCCGTTATTTTAGAGATCGATTTGTGATAATAAGAATGTGAAAATGGCGAAATGCTTGCCATTTTTGGGCTTATAGCATAAACTATTGAAAGTATGCAGTGCCCGGATATGTTTTCAGGGAGAATAGGGAACCGTGTGCAAATCACGGGCGGAGCCGCCGCTGTAAAAGGGGAGGACGGTCCATGCGAAAGCAGTCATTGGCGCAAGCTGAGAAGACGGACCGGCCCTGCGATCCTTAAGCCAGAAGACCTGCTGCAGAACTGCTTCGGTCCATGCAAACGGGCCGGGCAAACAACGCTGTGGGAATACCGGCTATGGCGACAGTACGAGCTGCCGCCTTTTTTATTGTCTATTTTAAGGTAAGGAGAACGGTCATGAGCGGAAAAGTCTGGTTGGTCGGCGCGGGACCCGGAGATCCGGGGCTCTTTACGATCAAGGGCAGAGAGGTATTGCAGCAGGCAGATGTAGTTGTGTACGATGCGCTCATCAGCCAGGAGATCCTGGATCTCATCCCCGGACAGACCCGCAGGATCTTTGCCGGCAAACGGTCCGGCCATCATTTCCTTCCCCAGGAGGAGACGAACCAGGTGCTGCTCGACGAAGCGCTTGCAGGAAACAACGTTGTACGGCTGAAAGGCGGCGATCCTTTCCTGTTTGGGCGGGGAGGCGAAGAACTGGAACTGCTGGCGGAAAACGGGATACCGTTTGAGGTCGTTCCCGGGGTCACCAGCGCCTTTGCCGTACCGGCATATAACGGCATTCCGGTTACCCATAGAGATTACTGTTCCAGCGTTCATATCGTAACGGGCCATCGCCGCAAGGATCACTCGATCGACATCGATTTCGAAGCGCTGGTCCGCACGAAAGGCACCCTGATCTTCCTGATGGGCATCGCCGCGCTGGCAGATCTCTGCAGCGGACTTCTGCGCGCGGGAATGGATCCGGATATACCGGCTGCCGTTCTGGAAAAAGGGACGACGAAAGAACAGCGGCGGATCGCCGCTACCGTCGGGACCCTCGAAACGGCGTGCAAAGAAGCCTGCGTGCAGACGCCGGCCATCCTCATCGTCGGCAAGGTGTGCGAACTGGCCGATACGTTTTCCTGGTTTGAAATCGCAAAAAAAGAACAATAAAAGGAGCATAGATCTATGAAAGGAATTGCATATGGCGTGGGCGTAGGCCCCGGAGACCCCAAACTGATGACCCTGAGAGCCATCGAACTCATCCGGGAGAACGACGTGATCGCCGTGCCGGGAAAGGAACCCAAAGAATCCGTCGCTTATAAGATCGCAGCAGCCGTCGTCCCCGAGATCGCGGACAAGGAACTGGTGCCGGTATACATGCCCATGATCAAGGACCGCACCCTCATCGACGAAGAGCATAAGAAGGGTGCGGCGCTGCTGAAGAAATACCTGGACCAGGGGAAGAACGTCGTTTACATTACTCTGGGTGACCCCACCATCTACTGCACGTTCAACTATCTGCAGCATTATCTGGAGGTGGACGGCTATCCGGTGGAACTGGTGCCCGGCATCTCTTCCATTACGGCTGCCGCTGCCAGGCTCAATCTGCCCCTTACGGAGTGGGATGAACCGCTCCACGTGCTGCCCGCCGTCCATAAGACGGACACCGCGATGGATCTTCCCGGCACCTACGTGCTGATGAAGTCCGCCAGCCACATGAAGGACGTAAAGGAAACGCTGCGAATGAGCGGAAAAGACGTGCAGGCCGTGATCGACTGCGGCATGCCAACAGAGCAGGTCTATCGCAGTCTGGAAGAGATCCCGGACGATGCCGGATATTTCGCCCTCGTGATTGCAAAAGAACCGAAATGATCGAACTGAAAGGCCTCACAAAGAAATTCGGCGATTTTACCGCCGTAGACGGGCTGGATCTTCGCGTGGAGACCGGGGAGTTTTTTGGGCTGCTCGGACCGAACGGTGCAGGGAAGACCACGACGATCAGCATGATATCCACGGTGCTTCTGCCCACATCCGGAGAGATCCTGGTGGACGGAAAGAAACTGGACCGCAAGGCCTCCGAGCAGAAGAGAAAACTGAGCGTCATCACCCAGGAATACTCCATGCGCCAGGACATGACCATGGACGAGGTGATGGAATACCAGGCGCGTCTCTATATGCTGCCAAAACGGGAGTGGAAGCCGAAGGCAGATGAACTGCTGGAATTTACCGGCCTTACGGAATACCGCAGACGGACGGTGCGCCATCTGTCCGGCGGCATGAAGAGAAAACTCATGATCTGCCGGGCGCTGTTGATCGAGCCGCAGATCCTCCTGCTGGATGAACCGACGGCCGGCATGGACGCCATTTCCCGCCGGCAGATGTGGAATCTGCTGCGCCGCCTCAACGAACGGGACATTACCATCATCCTCACGACCCATTACATGGAAGAGGCCCAGACGCTCTGCGACCGCGTTGCGCTCATCAACCGGGGCAAGCTGCAAAAACTCGATACCCCGCAGACTCTCATCGAGGAACTGGGCGCCTTCGCCGTGGACGAGACCAGCGAAGACAGCTTAAAGAGCCGGTATTTCAGCACGCGCCAGGAGGCGATCGGATATCTGCAGACAGCGGATCACAGCGCCGTGCTCCGGCAGACGACGCTGGAAGACGTGTTCGTGGAATGCGCCGGCCGAAAGCTGGAAGGCGGGAGGTAACGGCATGGGCATTCTTACTGTACTTTGGGAAAAATGGGTGGAATTCCGCCGGGATTTTTATAAGATTACGGTCGCTGCCATGATCTCGCCGCTGATGTATCTGATCATCTTCGGCATGGGCATCCAGACCACGTCCCACGGGGAACCGTATCTGCACTTCCTGATCCCCGGCGTCGTGGCCATGTCCACCATGACGGGCAGTTTTTCCGCGATCGCCCAGAACATGAGCGTGCAGAGGCTTTACGAAAAGGCGCTGGACCAGGTGATGGTCTCGCCGACGCCGTTGTGGCAGTTTATCCTCGGCCAGGTGATCGGCGGCAGTCTGCGCGGCATGTACGCCGGCGGCATCATCCTGCTTCTTACGATGCCGATCCGCACGGATCTTACGTTTAATGCGCTGTCGCTGTTCATCATGTTCCTCAACGGACTGGTGTTTTCCACGATCGCGCTTACGCTTTCGTTCCTCGCAAAGAGCTACACGGACGCGCCGCGGTTTACGTCGTACATCATTACGCCCATGAGTTTTCTGTGCAATACATTCTTCTCTACGGAGCAGATGCCGGCAGGATTCCGGCAGGCGGTGTCCGTGCTGCCGCTTTCCCAGAGCGCCGGCATGATCCGCGCTATCGCCAACGGGGATGATCCGGGTTGGATCGGGTTTGCCATACTGGCAGCTTATCTGCTCGTGTTCGGATTGCTGTCGATGAACTTTATCTATAAGAAAAAGAATCTGTAGGAGGTCTCTTTATGAAAAAAGCATTGCTGGCAGTCAGCTTCGGCACGTCGTTTCCCGATACGAGACGGGAGACGATCGAATCCATCGAAAAGGACCTGCAGAAAGCCTTTCCCGGGCGGGATTTTGCCCACGCCTGGAGCAGCGGTTTTCTGCGCCGCAAGGTAAAGGAAAGGGAAGGCATTGCGATCGATTCTCCTGCGGAAGCGCTGCAGCATCTGGCGGAAGAAGGATATGAAGACGTCCTGGTCGCCAATATGCACCTGATGAACGGAGAGGAGAACGATGTGCTCCGCAAGGCGCTGCTGCAGGAAAAAGACCGTTTTTCCCGCATGACCCTCGCAAGGCCGCTGCTGGCGGAAGACCGCGATATCGAGGCGCTGGCGCAGGTTCTTGCAGAGGCATTCTCCTTTGCAGCAGAGGAAGAACTGGTTGCTCTGATGGGTCACGGGAGCGAATTTCCCATGGAAAATCCTTACCGGAAACTGCAGGCTGCCCTGGAACAGATCGTTCCCGGACGCTTCTGCGTCGGCACCGTGGAGTTCGAACCCGGATTTGAGCCTGTCCTGCAGGCCGCGAAGGCAAAAAGACCCTCAAAGATCTGGCTGGCACCGCTGATGGTGGTCGCAGGCGACCATGCGGTGAACGACATGGCAGGGGAAGCCGAAGATTCCTGGAACAGCAGGCTGAAGGCGGAAGGGTTCTGCACGGAATGCCTGCTGCAGGGACTGGGGCAGATCGCCGGTGTGCGGAAGCTTTACTGCGAACACGCGCAAGAAGCAAAGGTCTTATGAGGAACTTATTTTTCCAAAATAGAATAGGCCGGGGAAAGCGGCTGCTTGCCCTGCTGTTCTGCCTGCTTCTTGTTCTGACAGACTGTTGGGATGCAGTTTACGCGGACGGAGAAGAAGAGTTGTCCGTGCAGGAGAGGATCGCGGAGATCCAGAAGCAGATCCGCTCGCAGAAGGTCGGTCAATACGGCATGTTCCCGATCGACGGCTCTCTCGTCGCCGATGGAGAATATCCCATCCAGGTGGAGTCCAGCTCCCCGTTCTTCCGCATCATCGAGGCGACCTTAACGGTAAAGAACGGACAGATGACCGCCGACATCACTATCTCCAGCTTAAGCTATCAATGGGTGTACAGCGGCACGGGAGAACAGGCGGAAGCGGACACCGAAGACCACTATATCGACTACTGGGACGATGGCGGTCACGGCGTGTTTACGATCCCTGTGGAGGCGTTAAACAAGCCCATTCCCTGCGCGGCTTACAGCAAAAAGCGCAAGCGCTGGTACGACCGGGACATTCTGTTTCTTGCTTCGACGCTTCCTGAAGAAGCTCTCCAGGTAGAGCTTCCGGATTACGAAGCGATCGAAACGGCGTTAAAGGCATACGAAGTCAAAGATCTGGAGGAATTGGCAGCAAGACCGCATAAGATCCCCGAACCGGTAAGCGTACCGAAGTCCGATGGAGAGTATTCCATCGAGGTCAACATGACCGGCGGCAGCGGCCGGGCCAGCATCAGTTCGCCTACGCTGCTCACCGTAAGGGACGGCAAGGCCTACGCCACCCTCATCTGGAGCAGCACGTATTACGACTACATGATCCTGGAAGAGGAATATTACCTCGACCTGACGGAAGACGGAGGCCCATCCCGGTTCGAGATCCCCATTACGGCCATGGATACGCCGATCCCCGTCATTGCGGATACGACTGCCATGGGCGATCCCGTGGAGATCCATTACGAACTGACGTTCTATGAGGAATCCATCGGAGAAAAAGGGCAGATCCCCCAGGAGGCAGCCAAGAAAGTGCTGATGATAGCCGCTGCGATCATAGTGCTCGGCGGCATCCTGAACTATTTTGTAAAGAAAAAGCGTGCGGCGTAAGGAGGAGATACTATGGCATTTTTTCCGGTCCTGATCGATTGGGACGGCTTGCCTTGCCTGGTGGCCGGCGGAGGCCGTCTGGCGCTGCACAAAGCGGCGCTTTTAACGGAGCAGGGCGCAGCCGTTACCGTCGTGGCGCCCAAGATCTGCGAAGAGATCCTGGCTCTTCCGGTGACCCCGGTATTGCGCAGGGTCACAGAGGAAGATGTATTGGGCAAAGCCCTGGTGATCGACGCCACCGGCGACGAAGAAGCGCAGAAACTCTTATCCGGCGCGTGCAAACGGCAGAACGTGCCCTTTAACAGCGCCTGCAAGGTGAACGACGGAACGGCGATCTTCCCCGCGGTCCACAGACAGGGGAGAACGGTCGTCGCCGTATCCAGCCTGGGAGCCAGCCCTGCCGCCAGTGCGAAGTTGCGCGATAAGCTGGCAAAGGAAGTGCCTGAGGAAATGGATGCGATCCTGGACTGCATGGCATCGCTGCGTCCGCTTTCCCGGGAATGGTTCTCAGAACAGGCGGACAGAAGAGAATTTCTACACCGGTGCCTGGATGCCATGCTTGCTTCAGGAAGACCTTTAGAGGAAGAAATGGTCCAAGAGATCCGGGATTCCATTCGATAAGGTGTATTCAGCGAAATGAAAAGGAGATAACAAATGCAGAAACGATCCAAATTACTGATCATATTGCTCTGCCTGGCCCTTCTGGCGGGCTGCGCGAAAACTGCGGAACCGGACGCAGAGCCGCAGCCGGCAGAATGGACTGCCGTTACCGTAACGGACGATCTGGGCAGGGAAGTGACCCTGGAGAACGAACCGCAGCGGGTCGCCTGCCTCATCGGCAGTTTCGCGGAGACCTGGCAGCTGGCCGGCGGTGAGATGGCCGCAGCGGTCCGGGATGCCTGGGACGATTTCGATCTCGGTCTTGGCGAAGATGTCATCAATCTGGGCAAGTACCAGGATGTGAACATGGAGATCCTGTTCGCTGCAGAACCCGATCTTGTGATCGCCAGCGCCAACACAAAGGGGCAGGTCGAACTGAAGGAAACGCTGGAGAGTTCCGGCATTCCCGTGCTGTATTTCAGCGTATACGGTTTTGAAGATTATCTGCGGATGCTGGAAGTCTGCACCCAGATCACGGGCCGCACGGATCTGTATGAGGAAAACGGTCTGAAGATCCAGCAGAACATCGAAGAAGTAAAACTTGCCGCGCAGAAAGCTGTAGAAGAACAGGGCGCTCCCCGCGTGCTGTTTATCCGCGCCGCCGCATCTTTCGTCAGAGCGAAGGGCAGCGACGATACGGTCCTCGGCCTGATGCTGAAGGATCTGGGCTGCATCAATATCGCGGACGGCAGCGACCTCCTGGACGATCTGTCCATGGAAAAGATCATCGAAGAGGATCCGGACATGATCTTCATCGTACAGCAGGGCAACGACACCGAAGGCACCCAGCAGGCGCTGCAGGATGCGCTGACCGGCAATCCCGCCTGGGCAGGCCTGACTGCCGTAAAGGAAGACAGGGTCTACCACATGGACAGAAAACTATTCCACTTTAAGCCCAATAACCGTTGGGACCAGTCCTATGAACAGCTCGAACAGATCCTCTACGGCGAATAAAACGATAACATTGATCGCCTCTGCCGCCGTCTTCATGATCGCGGCCGCCATCCTCAACGTCTGTCTCGGCGCCTCCCGCATCTCGCTTTTGCAGCTCTGGGAAGCGCTTGTCAGCGGTCCCGGACCTTCCGCTGCTGCCCGTATTCTCTGGTACGTACGGCTGCCCCGTACGGCTGCCTGCCTTCTGGCGGGGGCCGGTCTTGCCGTATCCGGCACCGTTATCCAAAAGGTGCTGGCGAACAATCTGGCATCTCCCGGCATCATCGGCGTCAATGCGGGCGCAGGGCTTGCGGTAGCCATCTGCAGCGGATTCGGCATGTATTCTGCCTGGGTCATCGCGGGGTCTGCCTTCCTCGGCGCGATGATTGCGACGTTTGTCGTGGTGATCGTGGCGAGAAAGAGCAATGCTTCCCGGACGACGGTGGTGCTTGGCGGTGTCGCCGTTACGGCTTGTCTGAACGCGGTGACAGAGACCATCATCGTCCTCATCCCGGATGCCGCGCTGGCGAATGTAGACTTCCGCGTTGGCGGTTTTTCTGCGGTCAACCACGCCAGGCTTTTGCCGGCTGCCATTCTGATCCTTGCCGGTATCGTCCTGCTCTGCACGCTGACGAACGAATTGGACGTTCTCTCTCTGGGGGATGATACGGCGCATTCCCTGGGACTGCGGGTAAACCGCATGCGCAACGGTTTTCTGACCCTGGCAGCGCTGCTGGCCGGCGCTACCGTCAGTTTTGCCGGCATTTTGGGATTTGTCGGGCTCATCGTGCCCCATATCGCAAGACGCTTTATCGGAAATGAGAGTGGAAAACTTCTGCCGTTCTGCGCACTGTTGGGAGCGGGATTTGTTACGATCTGCGATCTTGCGGCCCGTCTGGTCTTTGCGCCTTACGAAGTCTCCACAGGTATCCTGTTGAACTTCCTGGGCGGACCCTTCTTCGTATGGCTGCTGCTGAAGAGAAAGGATAAGCACACCAAATGATCCGCGTACACGATTTACATGCTTCCTATGAGGGAGAAGAGATCCTGCACGGGATCGATGCCAGTTTTCCGGAAGGAAAGATCTCTGTTTTGATGGGACCGAACGGCTGCGGTAAGAGCACCACGCTGCGTTCGATGCTCCGGCTCGTACCTCATTCTTCCGGAACGATCGAACTAAATGGCACGCCTCTATCCGCGCTTTCGCCCCAGGAACTGGCGAAAAATATCGCCTATCTGCCCCAGAGCAGAAGCGTGCCGGATATCGCCGTAAAAACGCTGGTGATGCACGGAAGATTTCCCTATCTGAGCTATCCGAGGCGTTACCGACCCGAAGATCACGAGAAAGTGAGAGAGTCTCTGGAATGGGTCGGGCTTACGGATCTTGCGGACCGCAAGATGGAACAGCTGTCGGGCGGACAGCGGCAGAAGGCGTATCTCGCCATGGCGCTGGCGCAGGATACCGACGTCATCCTCATGGATGAGCCCACCACGTTCCTGGACATCCGCAACCAGTTCGAGCTGCTGGACCGTTCGAAACAACTGGCAAAGCAAGGCAAGACCGTCATCATGATCCTGCACGATTTCGAAGCCATCCTGCGCTATGCAGACCACGTCGTCCTTTTGCATAACGGCCATGTGCTGCAGGAGGGCGGGGCGGAAGAGGTCCTACGCTCCGGATCGGTCCGGGAAGCCTTTCAGGTCACCCCTGTCTTCCATCAGGGCGAAGACGGGCTGCATTGCTATGTAAGACAATAGAAACGGGGTTGCACTTTTCCTCCTTCTATACTAAAATCATTATGTTATGCCGTGGGCAATTCCGCCCAGGCTTTAACGTGCACAACTGAATAATATCCGGTGCCTCAAAACGTAAAGCGCGGAGAGGATAATAGGGAAACAGGTGAGAATCCTGTACGATCTCGTCACTGTCATAGGCGAGTGTGCGGCATAGCAATCATCGCAGTCACTGATGCTCCATCGGGAAGACTGCCGCACGCGCAAAACCTTAAGTCAGGAAACCTGCCGGGTATGGTACTAAGACGTCCGTCTTGCACCACGAGGAATTGGTTGTACCGCCGTGTTTGTTATTTCATGTGACACGGCAGAAACAAGGAGGAAAACATGAAACTCAAAAGAATTTTTGCGCTGCTGCTGGCGCTGGTCCTCATCATGGGATCCCTGGCAGCATGCACCAACTCTCAGCAGCCTGCTGAGGAAGAGGACGAAGAAAACTACGAGACCGGCGATGCGTCTCTGGACGATCCTCTGAATCAGGACGGCATCGGCCCCACCGAGATCTTAGTCGTTTCTTTCGGAACCAGCTTTAACGATTCCAGAAGACTCACCATCGGCGCCATCGAAAAGGATATCGCTGCTGCTTTCCCGCAGTTCGACGTCCGCAGAGGCTTCACCGCTCAGATCATCATCGATCACGTACAGAACAGAGACGGCGAAGTCATCGATAACTTCGAACAGGCCATGGACCGCGCAGTCAACAACGGCGTCAAGAACATCATCATCCAGCCGACCCACCTGATGGCAGGTCTGGAATACAACGACATCGTCGCTTCCGCAGCCAACTATGCCGACGCCTTCAACAGCATCACGATCGGCAAGAACCTGCTGGATACCGACAGCGATTTCGTGACTGTTGCAAGCCTTCTCTATGAAGAGACCAAGTCCTACGACGACGGCGAGACCGCTCTCATCTTCATGGGTCACGGCACCGAAGCCGAATCCAACAGCGTCTATGCTTCCATGCAGGCTACCTTCGACCAGATGGGTCTGAAAAACTGCTACGTAGGCACCGTCGAAGCGACTCCGTCACTGGACGACGTTGTCGCAGCAGCTAAGGAAGGCGGCTATAAGAGAGTCGTCCTCGAACCCATGATGATCGTCTGCGGCGACCACGCCAACAACGACATGGCAGGCGACGAAGAGGATTCCTGGAAGAGCACCTTCGAGGCGGAAGGCTTCGAAGTCGTATGCAACATGAAGGGCCTGGGCGAGATCCAGGGCATCCGCGACCTCATCGTCGAACACCTCACCGAGACCATCGAAAACGCGGACGAAGATCTGCTCACCGGCGATGCATCCAAGGATGACCCTCTGAACGAGGACGGCATCGGCGAGAACGAACTGCTCGTCGTATCCTTCGGCACCAGCTTTAACGACTCCAGAGTCGCCACCATCGGCGGCATCGAAAAGGCTCTGGCGGCTGCTTTCCCCGAATGGAGCACCAGAAGAGGCTTTACCGCACAGATCATCATCGACCACGTTGCCAACAGAGACGGCGAGATCATCGATAACTTCGAAGAAGCCATGGACCGCGCTGTCGCTAACGGCGTCAAGAACATCGTCATCCAGCCTACCCACCTGATGGCAGGTCTGGAATATAACGACATCGTTGCTTCCGCAGCGAACTATGCAGACGCGTTCGAATCCATCACCATCGGCAAGAACCTGCTGGATTCCGATGCGGACTTCGAGCACGTTGCTCAGGTCGTCCACGATGAGACCCAGCAGTACGATGACGGCGAGACCGCCATCATCTTCATGGGTCACGGCACCGAAGCCGAATCCAACGCAGTCTACGCCAAGATGCAGACCGTGTTCGACAAGCTCGGCTATGCCAACTACTACATCGGCACCGTCGAAGCTACCCCGTCTCTGGACGACGTCGTAGCAGCAGCAAAAACCGGCGGTTATAAGAAAGTCGTTCTCGAGCCCCTGATGATCGTCTGCGGCGACCACGCCAACAACGACATGGCGGGCGATGAGGAAGACTCCTGGAAGAGCACCTTCGAGGCGGAAGGCTTCGAGGTCGAATGCAACATGGTCGGTCTCGGCCAGCTGCCCGCGATCCAGGAACTGATCGTAGACCACTGCAAGGCCACCATGACCGAAGCAGGTTTCTAATCTCGAATACCGAAACAAATCGGAAACGGTCCGGAAAAACCTTCCGGGCCGTTTCTGGCAATTGAACAGATCGCAGTAAGACTGAAGGAAAAAAGAATGGAAAGAAAAGTTTGGAAAGCGTTGTGCCTCCTGCTGGCAGCGCTCCTCATTACAGGCAGCTTTGCGGCATGCACAAAGGCACAGGAGCCGGCAGAACCTGCTGAAACACAGGAACCGGCGACAGAAGAGACACAGGGTTCGGATCAGATCGCAGATGCATCGGAACAGATCGCGCACGAGGATGTCGTCGATGACAGCTGGGTGCCCGTACCGGCATCTGCTCTCAACGACGGCACGTATGAGATCACCGTGGACAGCAGTTCTTCGATGTTCAACATCGTTGCGTGCACGCTTACCGTTGCGGATGGTGCCATGACGGCCGACATGACGATGGGCGGCACAGGGTACCGTTACATCTATCTGGGAACCCCGGAAGAAGCCGTTGCAGCGGCAGAAACGGATTATCTTCTGCCCGAAGTGGATGCGGAAGGGCTGCACCACTATATCGTTCCCGTGGAAGCGCTGGATGCAGGCGTAGACTGCGCCGCTTTTTCCGATAACAAGGAGAAGTGGTACGACAGAGTGCTTGTATTCCGCAGCAGCACTCTCCCGATGAGCGCCTACGTACCGGATTTCCTGACGACGGTTTCCAGCCTGGGACTGGCAGATGGTACCTATACCTGCGAAGTTTCCTTGTCCGGCGGCAGCGGCAAGGCTAGCGTCCAGTCTCCTGCGAACATCACGATCCGCGGCGGCGCGATGACCGCTGAGATCGTCTGGAGCAGCGACAAATACGATTTTATGGTCGTAAACGGAGCGCAGTACAACACGATCACGACCGAAGGCGGATCCACGTTCCTGATCCCCATCAGCGCCTTCAATTTTAACGTGCCTGTCCAGGCGGATACGATTGCGATGAGCACGCCCCATCTGATTGATTATACGCTGTATTTTGACGCATCCACGATCCAGTAAAAAACAGTCTGCCGGGCCGGGCCAAGTGCCTGTCCCGGCTTTCTCCTATTCCGTAAAGAAGCATTTATGATCCTTATCCGTTACAACGCCATAGCCATGATCGCAGGTCTTATCCTGGATCTTCTGATCGGAGATCCCCAAGGATGGCCGCATCCCGTTATCTGGATCGGAAAATGGATCAGTTTCTGCGACAAAAAGATCCGGGCAAAGGCGGCAGGGGACAGCGCGAAACTGCGCCGGGGCTCGGTCTGGATGACCGCAAGCACCGTTCTTTTGTCCATGGCCGTGACAGCAGCAGTGCTGCGCGCAGCTGCGTTTGGCGGCACGTATGTGCTTCTCGCCGCGATGACGATCATCTCCTGGACCTGTCTGGCCTCCAAAAGCCTGGCAAAAGAAGCGAACGGCGTGCAGAAAGCGCTGGAGCAGAGCCTGGAAGCGGGAAGAAAGCAGGTCGGCCGCATCGTAGGCAGAGATACGGCATCGCTATCCTCCGAAGAGATCGTGGCGGCCACGGTGGAGACCGTGGCGGAGAACACGACGGACGGCATCGTATCTCCCCTGATCTATCTGTTTCTGGGAGGTCCGGTCCTCGCCATGGGATTCAAAGCAGCCAGCACGCTGGATTCGATGGAAGGATACCTGGATGAAAAGTACCGGGATATCGGCTGGTCCGGCGCAAAACTGGACGATCTGCTGAATTACGTGCCCGCCCGTATCTCCGGACATCTGATGTGCCTGGCAGCGTTTCTGACCGGAACGGATGGGAAAAATTCCTACCGGATCATGAAGAGGGACCACGCCAACCACCTGAGCCCGAACTGCGCCTGGACGGAGAGCGCGGCAGCAGGAGCCTTGCACGTACAGCTGGGCGGCAGCCATGAATACTTCGGCAAGGTGATCGAAAAACCGACGATAGGCGATAAAGACCGCGGGATCGAACCCGGCGATATCCGGAAAACGAACCGCTTGATGTACGGAACCACGTTCCTGGCCGCAGGGCTCCTGCTCCTGATCGGCTTGGCGTTATAACACACATGAAGAAACTCAGAGAAGGGTTTACGACCGGGAGCTGCGCGGCGGCTGCGGCGCTGGCCTGCTGTCTGTGGCAGCGGGACGGAGTCTGTCCCGAAGCGGTGGAACTGGAAGTGCCCGGCGGAAAAGTGTATAGACCCCAGATCATTCCCCACGAAGACGGAAGCTGCGGCATCATCAAGGACAGCGGCGACGATCCGGACATCACAAAGGGTATGGAAGTCATCAGCAGGGTGGACGTATCGCAGAAAGACGGTCCCATCGTTTTCCGCGGCGGAGACGGCATCGGCACCATCACCCAGAAAGGACTCAAGATCCCGGTAGGGGAACCTGCCATCAATCCCGTTCCCAGAGAGATGATCGAAGCAGCTGTGCGGAGCGTGTTCGGATCAAAGGGCGCCACCGTGACAGTTTCCATCCCCGGCGGAACAGAGATCGCGAAAAAGACCTTCAATCCGCGCCTCGGCATCGAAGGCGGACTGTCCGTGCTCGGCACCACAGGTATTCTGCGTCCCATGAGCCTGGAAGCGCTCCGCGATTCTCTGTACGTAGAACTGAAGATGCGTGCGGAGCAGGGCCACAAGCATCTGGCGTTTACCTTCGGCAACCAGGGCGAATCAGCGCTCCATGCGCTGGGCTGTCGTATCCCCGTCGTGCAGGTGAGCAACGAGATCGGTTTTATGCTGGATTCTGCCAGAGAACTGGGGATCGAGTATCTGCTGGTGAGCGGTCACCCAGGCAAGATGGCAAAGATCGCCGCCGGCGTGATGCAGACCCACAGCCATACGGCGGACGGCAGAAGAGAGGCCATCATCACCCATCTGGCGCTGATGGGAGCTCCGAAAACTTTGTGCGAACAGGTCTACGGCTGCGTGACGACAGATTCTGCCGCAGAATTCATCCACGCGGCAGGATTTGATAGCGTCTGGGACCGCATTGCGATCGCCGCAAAAGAGTATATGACGTTCCGCGTACGCGAAGAGATCGAGATCGAAACGATGGTGACGGACTACGAAGCCCACGTGATGGGAAAATCCGCAGAACGTCCGAAGGGGTTGGAAACATGAATCAGGTAACACACGGCGGAAACGTCTGGCAGGGGGATGACCCTTCCGAATGGCTGGACTACTCCGCTAACATAAGGCCGGGCGGCGCACCTGAATGGGTAAAAGAAGCGCTGCAGAAGGCCATGGATAACATATCCTATTATCCGGCTACAGATATGCACCGGGCGAGAAAAGGCCTCGCGGACTATCTGGAACTGCCGGAAACCTACGTGCAGCCGGCTTCCGGGGGTGCTTCCGCCATCGAACTGGCGACCCGCTGCGGCATGAACCAGGTGCTGCTGTGCGCGCCGTGTTTCGGCGAATATAAAGGGGCAGCGCTAAAGATGAGACTGCCTGTGGAGACAGTTGTTCTGCTGCAAGAAGACCGCAGCATCGCGTCTCCCGCCAAAGCCGTAAAAGATACGCTGCAGGAACGGACCCTCATCTGGCTCTGCAGTCCCATGAATCCTACGGGTCACACCTTTACGCGGCAGGAGATCCTGGACCTGCTGGATCTGGCGAGAGAACGGCGGTGCCGCGTAGCGCTGGACGAGGCATTCATCGACTTCTGTCCCGGTGCGAGCAACCGCGATTTGGTAAAGACCTGGCCGGAACTTATCGTGACCGGTTCCATGACGAAGATCCTCGGCATTCCCGGCGTGCGGTTGGGTTACCTCTGCAGCCAGGATGCGCTGCAGCTCGGCAGCAAATGCCTTCCCTGGGAGCTCAACTGTTTTGCGGAAGAGGTAGCGGTGCAGCTGCCGTTCCATAAGGACGAGATGTTGGCGGATGCACAGCAGAGCGCGCTGCGTACGCAAGTCTTTTCCGAAGGGCTTCGCTCTCTGGGGCTCACCGTCTATCCGTCATCTTCGAACTTCGTTCTTGTGGACCTGGGCCGGGATGCAGAACCGGTCATCGAAGCGCTCAAAGAAAAGAAGATCCTGGTGCGCCGCTGCATGGACTTTGCCGGGATCGACGACGGAAAGCATCTGCGTCTCGCCGTCAAGGACGACAAAACCAATCTCAAGTTTTTAATTACGCTGAAGGAGATCCTCACATGCGCGGAAAATCATTGATGTTTCAGGGAACCGGCTCCTCCGTGGGCAAATCCATGCTCTGCACGGCAGTGCTCCGCATTTTGCACCAGGATGGGCTGAAAGTCGCCCCGTTCAAGGCCCAGAACATGGCGCTGAATTCCTTTGCCACCAGCGAAGGGCTGGAGATGGGCCGTGCCCAGGTGACCCAGGCAGAAGCCGCCTGCATCGAGCCGTCCGTTAAGATGAATCCCATCCTGCTAAAACCCACGTCGGACCGCAGAAGCCAGGTCGTAGTGGGCGGCAAGCCCATCGGCACGCTCACGGCCATGGAATACGAAGAATATAAGCCGCAGCTGAGACAGTTCGTGAAGGACACTTACGACGAACTGGAGAGCAGCGTGGACGTGGTCGTCATCGAAGGGGCAGGGAGCCCGGCGGAGATCAATCTGCACGAGGGTGACCTGGTCAACATGGCCATGGCAAAAGCTGCGGACGCGCCCGTCATCCTGATCGGCGACATCAACCCCGGCGGCGTGTTCGCTTCCGTCTATGGCACCGTCAAACTGCTGCCCGAAGACGAGCAGAAGATGATCAAAGGCATCGTTATCAACAAGTTCCGCGGCGACGTCAAGATCCTGGAACCGGGTCTGGACATGCTGGAGGAACTGCTGGGCATTCCCGTTGTGGGGGTCATCCCCTATATGGACGTGAACATCGAAGACGAAGACTCCGTAACGGAACGCTTTAACCGCCAGTACGGCGGCGAAGCGGTGCGGGTCGCCGTCGTTCATATTCCCCATATCTCGAACTTTACGGACTTCAACATCCTGGAGAGCGAGGCAGACGTCTCCGTCAAATACGTAAAGAGCGCTTCCGAGATCAAGGATGCGGACATCGTCATCATCCCCGGGACGAAGAACACCATCGAAGACCTCAACTGGATGAAGCAGCGCGGCATCGCTGATGAAATCGTGCGCTTTGCCCGCAAGGGCGGCATGGTCGTCGGCATCTGCGGCGGCTATCAGATGCTGGGAGAACGGCTCTACGATCCGTATTACTCCGAATCCCGCATTCCGGAAATGGCAGGTCTGGGCCTTCTCGACCTCACCTGCACCTTCGAAAACGAGAAGACAACCGTGCAGTCCCGGGGCGTTGTGCAGAGCAAGGCCGGCTGGCTGAGCGAGCTCAACGGCGTGCTGGTGGAAGGCTACGAGATCCATATGGGGGTCAACGAATACGGCCCGGACTGCGAACCCTTCCTGTTCCTCAACGGACGCGAACATCCCGACGGCGTCTCCAACAAGGAAGGCAACGTGATGGGCACCTATCTGCACGGCCTGTTCGACACCGGCGCCTTCGGCAGGGCGCTCATCAACAAGGTTAAGAAAGAGAAGGGCATCGACGTTTCCAAAGACGAGATCCTCACCATGGAGGAATTCCGGGAAAGAGAGCTCAACAAGGCGGCGGACATCGTCCGGGCCAACCTGGACATGGATGCGGTCTACGAGATCATCCGGGGCGGCGACGCTCCCTTAGGCAGGTGGAAGGAATGACCCGCATCAAAGCACCCCGCATCATGATCGCCGGCACCGGATCGGGCTGCGGCAAGACCACGGCGGTCTGTGCGCTGCTGCAGGTCCTGGTGAACCGGGGATATGACACGGCATCCTTCAAGTGCGGACCGGATTATATCGATCCCATGTTCCATTCCCAGATCATCGGGACGGACAGCCAGAACGTGGATCTGTTCTTCAGTTCTGAGGAAGAGGCGAGGGACCTGTTTGCCCGTCATGCGAAACAGGTGAACGTGGTGGAAGGCGTGATGGGCTTTTACGACGGCCGGACCATGGATTCGGACCGGGCCTCTGCGTACCACGTCTCCTGCGTGCTGAAGACGCCGGTCATCCTGGTCGTCAACGTGCGGGGCATGGCGCTGTCTGCTGCGGCAGTCGTAAAGGGATATCAGAATTTCCGTCCCGATGCGGATATCGCCGGCGTACTGTTCAACCGGGCGACGGAGAACAGTTATGAGCGGCTCAAAAAAACGGTCGAAAACGAGTGTGACATTCCTGTTATGGGATACTTACCCACAGACCCGGAGATCTCGCTGGAAAGCCGGTATTTGGGGCTTATAACGGCATCTGAGATCGAAGGTCTGCAGGCCAAGATGCAGAAACTGGCCGCCCAGGCGGAGAAGACGGTAGAGATCGAAAAGATCCTGGCGCTGATGGAGAGCGCGCCGGACCTGGAAGAAAAGCCGCTTGCCGTTGCAAAACGCGGTAATTTCCGGCTGGCTGTCGCGAAGGACAAGGCGTTCTGCTTCTACTACAGCGCCAACCTGGAGCTGCTGGAAGCCTTAGGCGCCGAGATCGTTCCCTTCAGCCCGCTGACGGATAAGGAACTGCCGGACTGCGACGGACTGCTGCTGGGAGGCGGCTATCCGGAGCTGTATGCAGACGTGTTGGAACAGAACATCTCCATGCGAGAGAACATACGGAAAGCCATCGAGGGCGGTCTGCCCACCATGGCGGAATGCGGTGGTTTTATGTATCTGTGCCGGGACATCGCAGGACACGCCATGTGCGGTCTGTTCGATACGCCCGTGCGGAATACCGGAAAACTCACCCGCTTCGGCTACGCGGAAGTTTCTTCGGAAGAGAACAGTCTTCTGTTCGCACCCGGAACGAAGATCAAGGGTCACGAATTCCATTACTGGGACGCGGAAGATCCGGGCTCTGCCCTGAAGGCGCAGAAGCCTGCCGGAAAGGAATGGCGCTGCGGCTATACGACGGACAGCCTGTATGCGGGCTACCCACATCTGTATCTGCCCAGCTGCCCGGAGGCTGCGGAGCGTTTTGCAGATAAATGTCTGGAATATAAAGAGAGGAGAGCGGCACGATGAAGCCGATGGAGATAGAAAAGCGCAGTTTTGAGATCATTGCAGAGGAACTGGCGCAGAAATATCCGGGTCAGACGCTGGATCCTTCCCTGGATCTTGTCGTTCGCCGGGTCATCCACACGACAGCGGATTTCGAGTATTTCGAGACCCTGACCTTTTCGGAAGGCGCCGTGGAGAAGATGAAGCGTGCCATCGAGAGCGGCTGCCACATCGTGACGGATACCACCATGGCGCTGTCAGGCATCAATAAGAAGACGCTGGCGAAGTTCGGCGGCGAAGTCCACTGCTTTATCGGCGACGAAGACGTGGCTGCGGAGGCAAAGGAAAGGGGCGTCACCCGGTCCCTCGTCTCCATGGAAAAGGCGGCCCGGATGGGCAAGCCTCTCATCTTCGCCATCGGCAATGCGCCCACGGCCCTGCAGTCCATCTGCAGCCTGTACCGGGAAGGAAAGCTGAAGCCGGAGATGGTCGTCGGTGTTCCCGTCGGGTTCGTCAACGTGGTGGAAGCCAAGGAAGAGCTGATGGAGACCGTGCCGGACTATATCGTAGCCCGGGGTCGCAAGGGCGGCAGCAATGTGGCGGCATCCATCGTAAACGCTGTGTTATATCAACTGGTCAACAGAGAAGGGTAGTAATTATGATCCATTTTGTCGGAGCCGGCTGCGGAGCGCCGGACCTCATCACCGTGCGCGGCGCAAGGCTGCTGTCCGAGGCGGACGTCGTCATCTATGCGGGCTCGCTCGTCAATCCCGCGCTGCTGGACTACTGCAAAGAAGGCTGTGAGATCCACGACAGCGCCTACATGACCCTGGAAGAGGTCATCGAAACGATGAAAAAAGCCGAGAGCGAAGGGAAGACCACGGTGCGCCTTCACACCGGTGACCCCTCCATTTACGGCGCCATCCGGGAACAGTTCGACGCGCTGGATCCCCTGGGCATCGAATACGACGTATGCCCAGGCGTGAGCGCGTTCTCCGGCGCAGCGGCCAGCCTGAAGGCGGAATATACGCTGCCCAACGTGTCTCAGACGGTGATGATCACCCGGATGGAAGGACGGACCCCCGTTCCCGATAAGGAAAAGATCCGCAGCCTGGCTCAGCATCAGACCACCATGTGCCTGTTCCTGTCCACAGGACTGCTGGAAGGTCTGCAGGCAGAGCTGATGGCGGGCGGCTTTTCGCCGGATACGCCGGCGGCCATCGTCTACAAAGCCAGCTGGCCGGAAGAAAAGATCGTGCGCTGCCGCCTCTGCGAGATCGCGCAGAAGGCGACAGAAAACCATATTACGAAAACCGCTCTGATCGTAGTCGGATATTTCCTCGGAGACAACTACGACCGTTCGAAACTCTACGATCCGGGCTTTACGACGGAGTTCCGGGAGGCCACGAAATGAAGAAAGCGGCGTTGCTTTCGTTTTCCGAACGGGGCAAAGCGCTGGCACAGTGGATCGCAGAGATCCTGGAAGGGGAATATGAGCCTTATCTCGTGGAACCCCGGGGCGGTCTGCAGGATGCGACAGGGAAGCTGTTCGAGACCTGCGATGCGCTGGTGTTCGTGGGGGCTTGCGGCATCGCGGTAAGAGCGGTCGCGCCCTTTGTCGTTTCGAAGACTTCCGATCCTGCGGTCCTTGTCGTCGATGAACGGGGGCAGCACGTTATTTCGGTGCTGTCGGGTCACATCGGAAGAGCCAACGAACTGGCCATCCGGATCGCGGCGGGCATCGGTGCGGATCCCGTCATCACCACGGCGACAGACGTAAACGGACGCTTTTCCGTGGACGCCTGGGCTGCCAGGAACGGCATGGCGATCGATTCCATGGAGCTGGCGAAACTGTTCTCTGCCGAGATCTTAAAGCGCGACCTGCCGCTTGCTTCGGACCTTCCCGTGGAGGGAAAACTGCCGGCGGGAGTGATCGCCGCACAGACCGGCGATCTGGGGGCGTTCGTCTCCTATAAGACCACAGGGCCCTTTGAGCGAACGCTGCGCCTTATCCCCAAATGTCTGCATCTGGGCATCGGCTGCCGCAGAGGCACGGAGCAGGAACTTGTCGCGCAGATGGTCCGAAAAACGCTGGACGATCATAGCATCGATCCCCGCGCTGTGGCAGACGTCTCGTCCATCGACGTAAAGGCGGACGAAGCAGGGCTGCTGGGATTTGCCAACGCTCTCGGCGTTCCCGCCAGATTTTACAGCGCACCACAGCTGCAGGCGGTGCAAGGAGACTTTTCCTCTTCCGTCTTCGTGCAGAACACCGTCGGCGTGGACAACGTCTGCGAGCGGGCGGCCATGCTGTCCGCGGGAGACGGGGCAGCGCTCATCATTTACAAAACAGCCGCCAGCGGCGTTACGGTAGCGGCGGCTCTGGATAACAGGAGGATACGGTTTGAATAAGTTATACGTGATCGGGATCGGTCCCGGCGGACAGGAATACATGACGTTCGAAGCCATGCAGGCGTTAAAGGATTCGGATCTCATCGTCGGTTACGGCGTCTACACGGATCTGGTAAAGCCGCTGTTTCCGGAGAAGGAATATCTGACAACGCCCATGAAGCAGGAGATCGAGCGCTGCCGCATGGCGGTGGACGCCGCGGCGGAAGGAAAGACGGTCGCCATGATCTCCAGCGGCGATGCGGGCGTATACGGCATGGCCGGGCCCATCCTGGAACTGGCGGAAGGAAGGGACGTGGAAGTGAAGGTCGTTGCGGGGGTCACCGCAGCCCTCTCCGGCGGCGCCGTGCTCGGCGCACCGCTGACCCACGATTTCGCCGTCATCTCCCTGTCGGATCTGCTGACCCCCTGGGAGAAGATCGAAAAGCGGCTGGATGCAGCGGCTTCAGCGGATTTCTGCATCGCACTCTACAATCCTTCCAGCCACAAGCGGGCGGATTATCTGCAGAAGGCCTGCGACATCCTGCTGCAGCACAAAGGACCGGACACCGTGTGCGGCACCGTGCGCAACATCGGCAGGGAGGGCGAGTCCTTTACCGTCCTTACGCTGCAGGAGCTGCGGAACACCCAGGTGGACATGTTCACCACGGTATTTATCGGCAACAGCCAGACGAAGGTCGTGGATGGCCGCATGGTGACCCCGAGAGGATATAAACATGACTAAACTCTGCATCTTTGCGGGAACAAGTGAAGGTAGACGGCTGGCGGAAGCGCTGGCAGGGCGGGGTACTGCTCTTACGGTCTGCGTCGCCACGGAATACGGCGAGGTCTCTCTGGGAGAGCTGCCGGACTGCGAAGTGCTGGCGGGACGCATGCCCCGGGACGACATCGAAGCGATGCTGCGCCGGGAGGGTTTTGTTGCCGTCGTGGATGCCACGCATCCTTACGCAGAGCACATCACGGAGAGCATCCAAAGCGCCGCGGCGGCATCCGGCACGGAATACGTCCGGCTGCTGCGGGAGAGCACCGCATCGAATTCTGACGGCATTTTCGTGGAAGATACGGCGGCCTGCATAGACTTTCTGAAAAGAACGGAAGGGAACGTCCTGCTGACTACAGGCAGCAAGACGCTGCCCCAGTACTGCGACGATCCCGCTTTGAAAGAAAGGATCTATGCCCGCGTGCTGCCTCTGGCGGATTCTCTTCGGATCTGCAGTGAATGCGGACTTCCCGCGGACCGTATCCTGGCGATCCAGGGACCGTTCTCCCGGGAGATGAACACCGCCATGCTGCGCCAGACCAAAGCGGCCTGGATGGTCACGAAAGACACCGGCAACGCCGGCGGCTATACGGATAAGATCGCCGCGGCAAAAGCGTGCGGCGCCAAAGCGGTCATCATCGGAAGACCGGCGGAAAAGGAAGCCGGACTCTCTCTGGAGGAGACCATAACGCTGCTGGAAGAAAAGCTGGAGCTGGCTCCCCGCCGCAAGAAAGTGACGATGGTCGGCATCGGCATGGGAGGTCCCGGCACGCTGACGGCGGACGCCCGCAAAGCGATCGAAGAGGCGGATGTCCTCCTGGGCGCTGCGCGCATGCTGGAAGGGGTCAAACAAGCCCATAGCCGCGTTTTTAAGGCCATCGCGGCACAGGATATCGTTTCGATCATAAAACGCGAAAACGGGCCGTTTTTTGCTGTGCTGTTTTCCGGCGACACCGGTTTCTACAGCGGCGCAAAGGGGCTGAAGGCGGAACTGGAAAAGCAAGGCGTCGATGCGGAGGTGGAGATCCTGCCCGGCATCGGCAGCCTTTCCTATTTCTGCGCAAAACTGGGGCGCACCTGGCAGGACGTAAAAGCGATCAGCCTTCACGGCCGGCAGACGGATCTCGTGCGCTGTGTCAAAGAAAACCCTGCGGTATTTACGCTGCTGGGTGGAGAGACCGGCGCATTGGATGCGCTTAACCGCTTGAAGGAAGCGGGCCTCGGCGCGCTGACCGCCCACATCGGGCAGCGGCTGGGCTATGAAAACGAAACGATCGTTTCCGGAATGGTTGCAGAACTGCTGGAAAACAGTTATGATAGCCTGAGCGTGCTTCTGGTGGAGAACCCGGATTGGGGAGCGTATGTCGTGACCCACGGCATCGCAGACGAAGCCTTCACCCGGGCGGACGTGCCCATGACGAAGCAGGAGATCCGCTCCGTCACGCTATCGAAACTGCAGCTGGGCAAAGGGTCCGTGGTCTGGGACATCGGTTCCGGCAGCGGTTCCGTCTCCGTGGAATGTGCACTGCAGGCCAGCGGAGGGCAGGTCTACGCCATCGAAAAGGAAGCAGATGCCGTTGAACTCACAAAGAAGAATCTGGAGAAGTTCGGCATCGTCAACTGCACCGTGGTGGAAGGTTCAGCGCCGGAGGCCCTTACTTGTCTTCCCGCTCCCACCCACGCCTTCATTGGCGGCAGCACGGGCAATCTGAAGGAGATCCTGGCCGTGCTTCTGGAGAAGAATCCCAAGGTGCGCATCGTGGCCAACGCCGTTACGATGGAGACGGCAGCAGAACTGAGCGAAGCGGCGAAGGATTTTGCCTTCAGCGACATCTGCTGCGTCAACGTCAGCAGAGGCCGCAAACTGGGCCGGTATCACCTGATGACCGCCCAGAATCCCGTATATATCGTAACCATGCAGAATTAATATGATCGGAATCATCGACGTAGGCGGCGGCATGCGGGGCTCGTACGGAGCCGGCGTGTTCGACTGGTGCCTGGAAAACAATATCTCTTTCGACCATCATGTAGGGGTATCCGCAGGATCCGCTAATCTTTGTTCGTTCCTGTCCGGACAGAAGGGACGCAATCTGTTTTTCTATGCGGATTATTCCTTCCGGCCGGAATACATGGGATTAAAACATTTTATCCGTACCCACGATTATCTGGATCTGGAATACATCTACGGAGAAGCCCTGACGAACAGCAAGGGAGAATATCCTCTGGATTTCCAGGCCATGCTGCAGAGCGGCAAGACCTTCGAGATCGTAGCGACGGATGCGCATACTGGGCTGCCGCATTATTTTGAGATGCGCGAGATGAGCCAGGACGACTACGGCGCGATCAAGGCCAGTTCCTGCGTTCCCGGGGTCAACCAGCCCTACGCGTGGAAAGGCGGCCTGTACTTCGACGGCGGTCTGAGCGATCCCATTCCCTATAAACGATGTCTGGATGCCGGCTGCGAAAAGGTCGTCGTGGTGCTCACCCGGCCCAGGGATTACGTCCGTGACCCAGTCAAAGACGAACGGATGGCAAAACTGCTGTGGAAATATCCGAATGCGGCAAAAGCTCTGGAATTCCGCAGCCGCGTCTATAACGACCAGTTAAAGGACGTAATGGAACTGGAGCGGCAGGGCAGAGCGCTGATCGTGGCGCCGGACGACATCTCCGGCATGAAGACCCTCACGAAAGACCGGGAGGCGATCGTCGCCCTGTATCATAAGGGCCGGCACGATGCGGAAGCGATACGGTCATTTTTAGACTGATGCGAGACATCCGGATGCGGTTTGAAACAAAAAACCGCATCTTTTTTATATTTTTGAGAACAAACTGCACGATTTCTGAACAGCGGTTAACACCGTATAACTGCAGGCTGCGGGCGTATAATATTCACGTACATTAATGAATTCGGGGAGGTAAAACATATGAAATACGATAAATTAGCCCTGTTCGCCGGCGGCGAACTGATCTCGGTCCTTCTGATCGCGGATCCGATCCGGGAAGATGCGGTCCGCGTGGTCAGACAGCTGCACAGCCTGGGCGTCGACAAGATCTGCATGATGACAAAAGACAGCGGCCGGACGGCGGCTTCCGTAGCGGCGAAAGTCGGCGTAGACGAATATCACTACGAACTGCTGCCGGAAGATAAGGCGGACTTTATCCGCAGAGAGCACGAAGCCGGCAGAAAAGTCATCATGGTGGGGGACGGCATCAACGATACGCCAGCGCTGTCCGAAGCGGACGTGGGCGTCGCCATCAACAGCGGCGCATCGATCGCCAAACAGATCGCAGATATTACGATCTCCGAGGACGATCTGTCAGGACTCGTATACACTAAACGGCTGAGCGACGCGCTGATGAAGCGGATCGACGATCCTTACGGGCCTGAAGAGCATGACGCCGCTGTTGAAAGACTAGAACGGTATTACAAAATAAGACCGGGAGACCACCACGGCTCTCCCGGTCTATTTATATTCCTTATAAGTTTTATTCTGGGATCTTCGAAAGGTCCGTTCTCCAGAGCCGTCTGAACATTAACAGCGAGAAGACCAGAGAGAATCCTTCCGCCAGCGGGAAGGCATACCAGACGCCCATCACGCCGGAGATCTTGCTTAAAATATACGCGGCCGGCACGATGATGATGAGCTGGCGCAGTAGAGAGGTAAGCAGGGAATAGACGCCCCGGCCTGTGGCCTGGAAGAGCGTGCCCGTAATAATACCGATGGCAGCCAGCGGGAAGCACAGGGAAATGGTGCGCAGGGCTTTGATTCCCACGTTCAGCAGATCTCCCTCCGCTTTAAACAGTCCCATCAGCTGTGCGGGGAAGAGCTGGAAGATAGCGAGACCGACCAGCATAATGCCTAAAGCGATCAGGATCCCCAGTTTATAGGCTTTCATCAGGCGACCTCTGCTTCTGGCGCCGTAGTTGTAGCCCATGATGGGCATCAATCCGTGGTTCATACCGAACACCGGCATAAAGACGAAGCTCTGCAGCTTAAAGTAGACGCCCAGCACAGCGACTGCCGCTTCGGAGAACGCGATGAGGATCGCATTCAGGCAGATGGTCATCACAGAGCCGATGGACTGCATCACCATGGAGGGCAGGCCCACCTGGTAAATATCCTTGATGGTGCGGCCGCTGATGGCAAACCGGCCGTATTTGACTTTGACCGGCAGATCCAGTTTCCGCATAAACAGATTGGCTACGAGGAACGTAACGAACTGTCCGGTAACGGTGGCAACGGCGGCGCCTGCTACCCCCAGAGCCGGGAAGCCGAAATACCCGAAGATCATGATGGGATCGAGAATAATGTTCGTAACGGCGCCGGAAAGCATGCACCACATGGGGGCGATCATATTGCCGCCGGCCTGCATGATCTTTTCCATGGAAGAGGAGCACAGGGCGAACAAAGACCCGATGCAGACGATGCTGCAGTAAGACACGGCGGGTTCGATCAGAGTCGCGTTCTCCGAAAAGGCCATGGCGAAAGGGCGTGAGCCGAAGAAACCAAACAGTACGAACAGTACCCAGTGGCACAGCGCCAGGAACAGACCATGTTCCGCTGCATTCTGGGCCGCTTCCAGGTCTTTGGCGCCCAACCGGCGGGAGATGAGGGAGGACAGACCGATGCTGGCCCCCACGCCCACGGAGATGTTGATGAGCTGGATGGGATAGACGAGAGAAACAGCAGACAGAGCATATTCCCCCAGACGGGAGACGAAGATGCTGTCTACGATGTTGTAAAGCGCCTGCACCAGCATGGAAAACATGGAGGGCAGGGACATCTTTATGATGAGCGGCAGCATTGCCATTTCGCCCATGCGCAGCGTATTCTGATTTTGGATCTTCTGTTCGGACATGATTTACCTCGATGAAATAAAGTGACCCCATATCATACCATTTCGAACATTTTGGGTCAACGAAAAGACGCCCTTGAGAGGGCGTCTTTCCGGTACTCCGACTTTCTTTGGGGTCTAAAAATCCATACAAATCCTAGACCTTCTTCCATCATCTCCCCCGGCGTTTGGGGGCGGGAATTGGGGGCGGCGTTTGGGGTCTGTTAACAGCATAAAAACA
>Ga0256404_1002908_pt1 | contig 36358 bp, 31 predicted proteins | sample RumenRJG_01DNA_FD_185990 | JGI IMG/M metagenome (GOLD analysis project Ga0256404, IMG submission 185990) | Bovine rumen microbial communities from Lethbridge, Alberta, Canada - RJG_01 | ecosystem: Host-associated > Mammals > Digestive system > Stomach > Rumen | place: Canada: Alberta | collected... | reverse complement strand
ACGCATCTTCGTCCAGACCCAGCACATACCGCTGCGGATGGCTGTAGAATTCCGCTGTGACATTGGCCCGCGTCAGCGTCATTCTCGCCTGATTCTGCAAGTTCATGCAGGAGCGGGAAATCCGGCTGTGACCGAATGGGCGTCTGGCGTCCGGCCGGTAGATGATCGGTACAAGCAGCGGCGCCGGAGCGTGACTTATGAACTCCTCCTGCGTGCGCTCCACGTAATCTCTAACTACGGTGATTCCCGTTCTGAAGTACGCATCCTTCAGAACCTTCTGGTTGTCCGTGTCCCTGCTGAGGACTGCATATCCCTCCTGCAGCAGTCCTGTGGTCGGATCAATGATTCCCGTCGCATTCGAACCGTCGATCACCTGCAGGTTAGGCGTTCCGTCTCCGCTGTCCGCGATGTAGATGAAACTGTCTGGAGAAATGAATACACTTGAAAAAATACATGAAGCGGCAAAGCGGGAGTTCATGGAGAAAGGTTTTACGGCTGCTTCATTGAGGAATATTGTGAAAACGGCAGGCGTGACGACGGGTGCTTTCTATGGCTATTACAAAAGCAAAGAGGAGCTGTTCGATACATCCCTGAAGGAGGTCAGAGAGCTGCCCGGGGAAGAGCAGACGAGGCAAATGAAGGAGATTTCCGAGAGAGGAATGGCGCGGCTGATTGATTATATGTATGAGAACCGGGATGCGTTTCAGCTGCTGATTCTTTGCGCGGAGGGAACAAAGCATGAGGATTTTCTTCACCGTCTGGCAGAGAAGGAAACGGAGTCCTCTCTTGCGTATATCGAGGTACTGCGGCAGGAGGGAATCTGCGTGAGAGCCGTTCACAGAAAGCTGATTCATATTGTTTCCAGCGGGCTTTTTACTGCTGTGTTTGAAACGATCGTTCACGATATGCCGATCGAAGAAGCTAGAGAGTATATACAGCAGCTGGAGCGGTTTCACACCGCCGGCTGGGAAGAACTGTTGGGCGTGAAATTCGGAGAATAGCGGCGGAGAACAGTGTTGCGGCAAGGAGAAGCTTTTAAAGGCTTCTCTAAAAAATGCTTTTAAGTTAGATACATCTAACCAAGAAAGGAGAAGGTTGATTATGAAAAAAAGAAGTACCATCGGGTGGCTTGCGGAATTTGCCGGAGAGAAGAAGAGCCTGTATGCCGCCAGCGTGATTCTGGCGGCGGTCGGGGTTGTCTGCAGTGTTGTTCCCTATGTGTTGATGAGCAATATGGTGACAAACCTGATCGACGGAAACAGAGACTGTGCGACAAGCTGACCCGGGTGCCCCTGGGCCAGGTGAAGGACACGCCTTCCGGTGCACTGAAGAACATCATTGTGGAACGTGTCGACAGCATAGAAACGGCGCTGGCACACGTGCTCCCGGAGTTCACAGCGAATCTTCTGGCACCGCTGGCGGTGTTTATCTATCTCCTGGTTGTCGACTGGCGGATGGCGTTGGCGTCTCTGATCACACTGGCGCTCGGTCTTATCTGTTATATGGGGATGCTGATCGGATACAAAGAAAGCTGGCAGAATACGATTGACAAGACAAAGGTGCTGAATGACACTGCGGTGGAATACATCAACGGAATTGAGGTCATCAAGGCGTTCGGCAAAGCGCAGCAGTCGTATGAGAAATTTGAGAAGGCGGCGAGGGAAGGGGCGGACTGCTTTGTGGAATGGCAGAGAAGGTGCAGCGGCTTCTTTTCACCGGCAATGACACTCATGCCCTGTACCGCGATTGCCGTCGTGCCGATCGGCGGCTGGCTCTATATGCAGGGGACTCTGTCTTTTGCGCATCTGGTGATGTGTCTGATTCTGTCTCTCGGGCTGATCTCTCCGCTGATTACCGCCATGTCATATACGGACGACCTCGCCAAAGTCAGCACGATCATAAGTGAGGTGACAGGGATTCTTTCCTGGGATGAAATGTCCCGGCCGGAGCATGCTCCGAAGCCTGTCGAGGAGTATTCGATTTCCCTGGAGCATGTGACGTTTGCATATCATGACGAGGAGGTACTGCATGACGTGACTATGGAAATTAAGGAGGGCACGGTAAACGCCTTTGTGGGTCCTTCCGGAGGAGGGAAATCCACCATAGCCAAGCTGATCGCATCACTCTGGGATGTCGGCGACGGAAGCATACGGATCGGTGGCGCGGATATTCGGGACTTGCCGCTTGCGGAATACAACCGGAACGTGGCCTATGTGTCACAGGATAATTATCTCTTCAATGAGACGATTCGGGAAAATATCCGGATGGGAAATATAAATGCAACAAACGAAGATGTGGAGGAGGCTGCTGCGCGGTGTGGATGCCACGATTTCATCATGGCTCTTCCGGATGGATACGAAACAGTGATCGGGGAAGGCGGCGCCACACTTTCCGGCGGAGAGAAACAGAGAATATCCATTGCGCGGGCCATCATGAAGGATGCGCCGGTCATCATTCTGGATGAGGCAACGGCCAACGTGGATCCGGAAAACGAAAGAGAACTCATGGAAGCCGTTGACGCGCTGACAAAGGAAAAGACCATCGTCATAATTGACGCTTTTTACTGCACCGGCGCGATGGAAATTTCGCCGGTGTGGAGTGTTTCAAGTATGCCGGCGCGGGGGCCTTCTAGATATTCGACGATCAGACCGCCGTCTTCATCAATATCCCGGGCAAGTGCGAGTGTGCTCCGGGAGTCGTAATGGGCGTGAACGAGAATCCTTTGGCCCAGGATAAAACAGCGCGCGCGGTATTCCGAAAAAAAGGAGCGGGATTCGATGTCCTCCAGGACATCAGCGGTCTGGTTGATCAGCTCTCCGGCCAGCTCGCCCCGGGAGAAGGCGCCCGGCGTGTCTGAAATGCATCCGGCGATATGGCTGATTTCCGGCGAGAAGCTGCTCGGAAAGCAGTTTATCCCGGTGCCGATAATCAGCGAATCGATTTCGCCGGTCTCCAGATTCGACTGAGCTTCCGTGAGGATGCCGCAGATTTTCTTTTGTTCCAGGAAAATATCGTTGACCCATTTGATGGAAGGGCTCACGCCGCAGACTCTCTCGATGGCGCGGCATGCGGCGACGGCGCAGGCCATGGTGACGAACAGGGCCTTGTTCAGAGCGAAGGCCGGCTTCAGCGCGATAGTCATGTAGAGGCCTGTGTCTCCCGGCGACTCAAAAGACCTCCCCAGCCGGCCGCGGCCGGCTGACTGCTGATTGGCGATTATGGCCGCAGGACGGTGGCTGAGCGGCATGGATCGGGCAATGTCGTTGGTGGAGGTAACGACGTCGTGAACCTGAATGTCGCAGGGAACTCTCAGTACGGATTCCACATCGCCGGGCGTCAGCGGATCTGAAGCGGCAGTCAGCCGATAGCCGGCGTTGGATTTGCCTTCGATCGGATAGCCTTCCTTTTTCAGCTGTGCGACAGCCTTCCAGACTGAGTTTCTGGATACCCCCAGCGTTTCACCGATTTTCTGTCCGGAGAGAAACTCTCCCCGGCTGCTCCTGAGAAGCTTCAGCAGTTCTGTTCGTGTTGTCATGATTTCCTCCAGATGTGTGAGTTCATATATTGTGAATATTATTTTACACCGATGTTGTCCCTGTTTTCAAGCGGCAACTGCCAGACACTCGTTTTTGCAGATTAAGTCCGACGTAATTAATGTCTGCTCATTAAGTCCCCATCGGACTTAATGGGCGCTGACGGCAGTTCGTCAGCAGCGCCGCGGGCGCATCACACCTCTGTTGAATGCGGGCGCTCGTAAGAGATTAACTCTCTGTTACGGCGTTGTGAAGATTCGCTGAACTCACTGCGTTCCCCTTTATTTTCCATTCGTTATATGGTATGATAAATTGATGAATTGTCACCGGAGAACGTGTTGCCGGCCGCCTGCCGGCAGCAGATGGAGGAATCGGATTCAATGGACGCCCGACAATATGGGATGTATATTACGGCCATCGTGTGCCTGCTGATTCTGTCAGCATATTTTTCTGCTACGGAAACAGCGTTTACTTCGCTGAACAAAATTCGGCTGAAGAATCAGGCCAATGACGGCGACCGCAGGGCGAAACGCGTGCTGGAACTGGCAGACCAGTACGACCGTCTTTTGTCAACCATTCTCGTGGGCAACAATATTGCCAACATCACCAACACCGCTGTAGCGACGGTGTTCTTTGTGGCGCTTTACGGCCGCTACGGAGCAACAGTATCGACGGTGGTCATGACCCTGGTGGTCCTGATTTTCGGAGAAGTCTCGCCCAAGAGCCTCGCCAAGGAATATCCGGAGAGTTTCGCCCGGTTCGCCGCACCGCTGATCCGCGTGTTAATGATCGTCTTCACGCCGGTCAACTGGCTGTTCGGCATGTGGAAAAAATTCTTGATGATTTTGTTCAAGGCAAGTCCTGAGCATTCCATCAGCGAGGAGGAGCTGAAGACCATCGTCGAGGAGGCGGAGACCGAGGGCAGTATCATGTCCGATCAGAGCGAACTGATCCAGAACGCTATTGAATTCAACGATCTGGAGGCCTGGGATGTGCTGACGCCGCGGGTGGATATCAAGGCTATCGATATTGAGGCGACAAAGAAGGACGTCGCTGCGTTGTTCAAAGACACCGGCTTTTCCAGAGTCCCCGTCTATGAGGGGGACCTGGACAAGATTCTGGGCGTGCTGAATCAGAAGGATTTTCACAATTTCATCTCCGGGTCCCGCAAGACCATTGCCGACTATGTCAAGCCTGTGGTCTTTGTGGCCGGTTCCATCAAATGCGCGGATCTGCTGAAGAAGATGCAGGCGAGCAAATCCCAGATTGCCATCGTCGTGGACGAGTACGGCGGGACAGAGGGACTAGTGACGATGGAGGACATCATAGAGGAGCTGGTGGGCGAAATCTATGATGAGCACGACGAGGTGGAAAGCCCGGACATTACACTTCTCCAGGACGGAAGCTACCGCATCCTGGGAAGCACCAACGTAGAGAAGATGTTCGACTACTTCGATGAAGAGGAAGAGCTGGACGCGACCACCGTGAACGGATGGGTGGTGCTCCTGATCGATAAGATGCCTGCGGCGGGCGACAGCTTTGAATATGACGCGGGCGACAAAGTATTTACCGGTAAGGTGACCCGTGCGGACAGCCGCAAGGCGCTGGAAATCAACCTGAGAGTGGAAGAGAAGCCGGAAGAGGAACTGCAGAAAGGGGACAGCAGAAAATGAGCCTGGTAGAAAAAATATTTGGCGATCTGAACAAAAGAGAGGTCAGAAAAATCGAGAAAATCGCGGACCGTGTCGAAGCTTACGATGAAGAGATGCAGGCGCTGACCGATGAGGAGCTGAAGGCGAAGACGCCGGAGTTCCGGGAACGGCTGGAAAACGGAGAAACACTGGACGACATCCTTCCGGAAGCCTTCGCAGTGTGCCGTGAAGCGGCCTGGCGTGTTCTGGGCATGAAGCACTTTCACGTTCAGCTGATCGGCGGCGTGGTGCTCCATCAGGGCCGCATCGCCGAGATGAAGACCGGTGAAGGTAAGACTCTTGTGGCGACACTGCCGGTGTATCTGAATGCTCTGTCCGGAAAAGGCGTTCACGTGGTGACTGTGAACGACTATCTGGCGAAGCGCGACTCGGAGTGGATGGGCAAGCTCTATACCTGGCTGGGTCTTACCGTTGGCTGCGTGATCCACGGGATCAGCGATGAGACGAGGCGCGCGGCGTATCAGGCGGACGTCACCTATGGCACAAATAACGAGTTCGGCTTCGATTACCTGCGGGACAACATGGTCACCTATGAAGAGGAACTGATGCAGCGCGGTCTGAACTTCGCTATCGTGGACGAGGTGGACTCCATCCTTATCGACGAGGCAAGAACCCCGCTGATTATTTCCGGGCAGGGAAACCAGTCCACCGATATGTACCGCCAGGCGGATCGTTTTGTGAAGGACCTGAAAAAGGGCTATAAGACGGATCCCAAGGCGGAAGAGCCGGATGATCCGGATGCGGATTATGAAGTCGAAGAAAAGGATGAGCAGGTATCTCTGACGGATAAGGGCGTCAAGCTCGCGGAGGCGTTCTTCGGGCTGGAGAACCTCGGAGATCCGGAAAACATGGAGATCAACCATGCGATTCAGCAGGCGCTGAAGGCGCATTCTCTGATGGAACGGGATGTGGACTATATCGTCAAGGACGGCGAGATTATCATCGTTGATGAATTCACCGGACGTCTGATGTTCGGACGCCGTTACAGCAACGGGCTGCACCAGGCCATCGAGGCCAAGGAGCATCTGAAGGTCCGTTCGGAATCCAAGACGCTGGCCACCATCACGCTGCAGAATCTGTTCCGCATGTATGAGAAACTGGCGGGCATGACCGGTACCGCCAAGACGGAAGAAGACGAGTTCAGGGATATCTACAACATGGACGTCGTCGTGATCCCCACCAATAAGCCCGTTATCCGCAACGATATGCAGGATGCCGTCTATCAGACGGAGCATGGAAAATTCCTTGCGATTGCGGACAGAGTGGCGGAGGTGCACAAAACCGGACAGCCGGTGCTGGTGGGTACGATTTCCATTGAGAAGTCGGAAATCGTCAGCGATCTGCTGAAAAAACGGGGCATTCCCCACAACGTGCTGAATGCCAAGCAGCATGAAAAGGAAGCGGAGATCGTCGCGGAGGCCGGACGTCTGGGCATGGTCACCATCGCCACCAACATGGCCGGCCGCGGTACCGATATTATTTTGGGCGGAAATCCGGACTTTGAGGCCCGGCGTGAGATGAAGAAGAAGGGCTACTCGGAGGAGGCTATCAGTTTTGCCACCGGCTTTGCCAAGTCAGACGACGAGGAGCTGATGGACGCGCGGCGGGCTTATCAGGAATTCTACGACGCAGTCAAGGAAGCAAGAGACGAGGAGCACAACAAGGTTGTGGAGTTGGGCGGACTCTGCATTATCGGTACGGAACGTCATGAATCCAGACGTATCGACAACCAGCTGCGCGGACGTGCCGGCCGTCAGGGCGACCCCGGTACGACTCAGTTCTTTATCTCTCTGGAGGACGAACTGATGCGGCTGTTCGGCGGCGAAAGGATGCAGAACATCGTCGCAAGAATGGGACTGGAAGAGAACGAATCCATCGAGGCCGGAATGCTGTCCCGCTCCATCGAGGGCGCGCAGAAGAAGGTGGAGGGCCGCAACTTCGGAATCCGTAAATATGTACTCCAGTACGATAATGTCATGAACAAACAAAGGGAGATCATCTACGGCGAGCGCCGCAAGGTGCTGTTCGGCGAGGATCTCAGAGAATACATCATGAACATGATGAAGGATCTGGTGCACGAGACCGTGCAGAGCGTTGTTCTGGAATCCAAGTTCCCGGAGGAATGGGATTTCCCGACACTGAACCGGAATCTGAAGCGCATCACCAGACAGTATCAGGGTAAAGACGAATACGACACCGACGAATTGATCTCCATGACGCCGGAATCCCTGGAAGAGGATATCGATGCCCAGTTCGAGGCGATGTATGAGAAGAAAGAACAGGAAATCGGCATAGAGCGGATGCGTGAAGTGGAACGCATGATTCTGCTGCGCGTTGTGGACAATCACTGGATGGATCAGATTGACGCCATGGATCAGCTGCGGGAAGGAATCGGACTTCGTGCGCTTGGACAGCAGGATCCTGTGGCTGCCTACGGACAGGAAGGATTCGATATGTTCGAGGGCATGATTAACGAGATTAAGGAAGAGACTGTTCAGTACTGCTACAGTGTCACGCTGGAAACCGATACAGAGAGGCGTACAGTGATACAGATCGGCGGAGAATCCAAGGCGGAGGATGTAGACTCCGGTATTCTGCAGGCGATGGCCGGCGGAACGGAAGAGGAACTCCCCGAAGGGACGGAGATGCCCGAGAGAGAGAAGAAGCAGCAGACCGTGCGCCGTGATCATCCAAAACTGGGACGTAACGACAAATGCTGGTGCGGCAGCGGAAAGAAATACAAAAACTGCCATATGCAGTCCGATCTTGAGAAGGAAAGGGAGAATATGTAATGCTCAAATTAGATCCGATAAAGCAGGAACTGCCCGCGAAAAAGAAGACACTCACCGAAATCGGTGAGTCGCTGGGACTGGAGGAGCTGAAAAAGCAGGCAGAAGAATTGAACCAGAAGACGATGGCGGAAGGCTTCTGGGACGATCCGGAGGCCGCGCAGGCTCTGCTGAAGAAGAAGAGCGGTATCGACGGCCGAATCGAGAAATATGAGAAGCTGTCGAGCGAGCTGTCGGACATTGAAGAACTGACTGATCTGGCAGACGAGATGGAGGATGAAGAGGAAGCCGATAATGTAATCGAAGGATTCCGGGCATTTTCCGAAAAACTGGAGAACTTCAAACTGGAAACACTGCTGAGCGGAAAATATGACCACAACAGCGCTGTCTTGTCCCTGCACGCTGGAGCCGGCGGTGTAGAAGCTATGGACTGGGCGGAGATGCTTCTCAGGATGTACACCCGCTGGGCAGAATCCAGGGGATATACCGTGAACATCGTCGATCTCCAGGATGACACAGAGGCCGGTATCAAGAGTGCCACTTTCCTGGTGGAAGGCGAGAACGCCTACGGTTATCTGAAGCATGAGCAGGGCGTCCACCGGCTGGTTCGGATTTCCCCGTTCAACGCGGCGGGCAAGCGGCAGACATCCTTTGCGGCGCTTGAGGTGATGCCGGAGATCGATGACGATATTGAGGTGGATATCGATCCCAATGACATCCGCGTAGACACCTACCGCAGCAGCGGGGCCGGCGGCCAGCACGTCAACAAAACCGATTCGGCCATCCGTATCACCCACATTCCGACCAACATCGTCGTCACCTGTCAGAATGAGCGAAGCCAGCACCAGAATCGTGAAGTCGCCATGAAGATACTGATGTCCAAACTGATGGATCTTGCGGAGCAGCAGCACAAGGAAGATCTGAAGGAAATCAAAGGGGACTTTTCTCAGATAACCTGGGGTTCGCAGATTCGGTCTTACGTCTTCCAGCCCTATACGATGGTGAAGGACCACAGGACCGGAGCGGAGGTCGGAAACGTCAGCGCAGTCATGGACGGCGCACTGGATCCTTTTATAAATGAAGAGTTGAAGCAGCTGTAAACAGGCGGCCGGCTCAGGGCCGGCCGTCTTTTATAAGGAGAATTATGGACATTGTCAAAGTATTAGCGGAGGAATTTCACATTCGCCCCTCTCAGGTGGAAAGCACCATTGAACTGATTGACGACGGAAATACGATTCCGTTTATTGCCCGCTACAGAAAGGAAGCCACCGGCGGACTGACAGACGTTACCCTGCGGGATCTGGCGGAACGTCTGGAGTATCTACGGAATCTTCAGGAACGCAAGGAGGAGGTTAAGCGTCTAATCGGTGAGCAGGGGAAACTGACAGAAGAGCTTTCCGCGGAAATCGACCGGGCGGAAGTCCTGCAGAGGGTGGAGGATCTATACAAGCCGTACCGTCAGAAGAAGGCGACCCGGGCAGGCAAAGCGAGAGCCCGCGGGCTGGAGCCGCTGGCCATGATTCTTTATGCTCAGCAGCAGACAAAGGGTGATCCGGAAACCGTCGCACAGGATTTTGTGAATCCCGAAAAAGAAGTCGCCTCTCCGGCAGACGCGCTTCATGGAGCCTGTGATATCATCGCGGAGATGATCGCGGATGATGCCGACCTTACCGAGGTGATTCGGGACAAAACCTTCCGGTTCGGGAAACTCGTTACGGAGGCCATGAATCCGGAGGAAAAATCTGTCTACGATATGTACTATGACAGCAGCGAGGGTATCGCCAGAATTCCGAACCACCGGATACTGGCCATCAACCGGGGTGAGAAGGAAAAGATGCTGAAGGTCAGGGTGGAGACGGATACGGACAGAATCATCGGACTGATTGAGAAACAGACAATCCGCAACCGCAGATCGATCTTTGTGCCCCTGCTGGAGCAGACTGTCACGGACGCCTACAAACGTCTGATTGCACCGTCGGTAGAGCGAGAGGTGCGGAAAACTCTCACAGAACGTGCGGAGCGGGAGGCGGTCCGGATTTTCGCAAAAAATACGGAGAACCTTCTGATGGTTCCGCCGGTAAAGGACAAGCGCGTCATCAGCATCGACCCGGGATACCGCACCGGCTGCAAGGTCGCTGTGTTGGACGGCACCGGAAAGCTTCGGGCCTACGCAACGATTTATCCGACGCAGCCCCGCAATGATGTGGCGGGTGCGGAGCGGACACTTCTGCGGCTGATTGACAAATACGGGTGCGATATCATCGTCATCGGCAACGGTACGGCCTCCCGTGAAACAGAAGAGGTGGTGGCAGGTTTCATCCGGAAGAACAGTCTGCAGATTCAGTACACCATCGTCAACGAGGCGGGTGCATCGGTCTATTCCGCCTCTAAGCTTGCGTCGGAGGAGTATCCGGATCTGGACGTCACGACGCGCGGTGCAATGTCACTGGGCCGCCGGCTTCAGGACCCTCTGGCAGAGCTGGTGAAAATCGACCCGAAGCACATCGGCGTCGGTCAGTATCAGCATGACATCAATCAGAAAATGCTGGAAAGCGCACTGACCGGCGTGGTGGAAAACTGTGTGAACCGGGTCGGTGTGGATCTGAATACCGCCTCCCCGTCGCTTCTTTCCTATGTGGCGGGAATCAATATGGGTATCGCTCGCAACATCGCGGCGTGGCGCGAGGAGAACGGCCGCTTCACGAATCGGCGGCAGCTGCTGAAAGTTTCCAGGCTGGGTGCCGGAGCGTTCGAGCAATGCGCCGGATTTCTGCGAATCGCGGACGGGGATCAGCCGCTGGATCGGACGGCAGTGCATCCGGAGTCTTACAAGGTGGCCGAGGCGATGATGAAGAAAATCGGGATTGATGACTCCGCCATCGCCGCCGGCGGAGTCGGTGATGCGCTGGATGAACGCATTGCCGCCGCCTATCCGGCAAAGAAACTGAGCCGCAGCATAGACCAGATGGCCGAAGACCTGGGTGTCGGCAAGCCCACGCTCCTGGATATCATCGAAGAACTGAAAAAACCGGGACGTGATCCCCGTGACTCCGCACCGCCCGTAGTCTTCCGCAACGATGTCCGCGATTTCGATGACCTGAAAGAAGGCATGGAGCTGACCGGCACCGTCCGCAACGTAGTGGACTTCGGCGCCTTCGTAGACATCGGAGTCAAGCAGGACGGCCTCGTTCACATTTCTCAGCTCAGCAGCAAGTATGTCTCCCACCCGATGGATGTCGTATCCGTCGGTGATACCGTAAAAGTCAGGATCCTTTCCATCGACCGGGCAAAGAAAAAGATTTCCCTGACGATGAAAATCTGAGGATATCGCCTGCGCGTTGCCCCGAGGGGCGGACCGGCGACTGTACGCCGCGCTGAGACCGCCGTCCGTATGCTGCGCTGGCGAGATTGTTGCCGACTCCGATGGGAGCGCGGCGAGCGTACGCAGTCCGAGACCGCCACCCGTAGGCTGCCCCGACGGACGGGCGAGGAATGAGGGCTAGTCAACAAGCGGGCGACGACTGGCGACGAATGACGAACTGTGACTGATGTAAAATGACACATCGTAAATTAACAATTACAAACCCGCTTAAACGACCCTTGTTCGGAAAATCTGCCACAAAACACGAAAAAAACCGAAAATGTGGCAGGTTTTCCGAGGCGAATTTACATTTTTTACTATTTTGCATAGAAAAATGCACACTGTGCTCACTTTAACGATGCGAGATTTTACAAAATCAGGTACGAATGACGTAAATTCGACACTCTAACTTTAAAGCATATGTTATACATAGCAAAAAACTCATGAAATCTGCCACATTTCTCGAAAAAAGCTAAAAATGTGGCAACTCGAAGTTCCGTCTGACCTCTGTCGAGACTCGACTCCCGGCTATTGAGAAATCGAGTTAGAATCTCGATCGTGAGCCAATATAAAATGAATGATTACCATAGATTCACATCATATTGCCTGAGATGGCGCGAGATGATAAAATGTTTATGGTGAGGCTGTTGTAAAACAGAAAAACCTGAAACGCGGAAAGTATAAGAATGTAAAGCTCTGCTTCGGACGTCGAGCCGCAGAAACAGAGCGCTCGAAGGGTGAGCGACAAGCCGTTTGCGGCGATGCGTAAGTCGGCGGCTCGATGACCGTCCCGGAGCGTGAGCCTGGAAGTGTGAACAGTCAGCGCGTAACGGCGTGGGCCGGAACAGTTATTACGTCTGCCTGCGCCGCCGCGGAAGAGAGGTGTGTGAAATTGAAGGATTTGTATGATGCGATGCAGCGTGAACTGCGGGTGCAGAGGAAAATGCTCGGACAGCTTCGCGCGGCGAAGTGCTGTGCAGAGGATGGTACGCTGTACATCCGAACAAGAGACGGGCGTGTTGATTGCTATGCTCTTTCAACGGTTGAAGGCCGGCGTCTTCAGACCAACATTACGAAGGATCCTTCCCGCATCGAGACTTTGGCGGAAAAGTCTGCAGCGCAGCGGTTGATTTTGTTTTGCGAACAAAACATAGAGCTCCTAGAGCGCATGATGAAACATATGGATCGGCGTGATCCACAGGATATTATCGCAGAAATGCCTGCACAGGTCCAAAGAATTCTGAAAAATCGGAGGCTGCGTCTTCGCGCGGAACAAAATCAAGCCGACTATGAAAAATGTCCCAAGGACCCGAGAAAGCATATTCATGAAACCTGCTACGGCGAGATGGTTCGCTCTAAATCCGAGGTCATCATTGCCAATGCACTTTATACATACGGTATAATTTTTCATTATGAAGAGAAATTTCCCTATTGTGATGAGGATGGGAGAACGTATTATCCGGATTTTACGATTTATCTGCCTGACGGCAGAACCCTGATCTGGGAACACTTCGGGATGCTGAGAAATCTGGATTATTGTATAGAAAATGCATATCGTCTGCGCGCCTATCAGATGAACGACCGTATTATCGGAGAAAACCTGATTCTGACGCAGGACGACAGCCGCGGCCGCATCAACAGCGCCCATATATACAAGATCATTGAGGAGAAGATTTTACCTTTTTATGAGCATGAGTAAGAAAGACAAATTTACAGACTTTTCCCAAACGCCGCCGGCAGGATTTACTGCGTCCACATTGACAGCGCTGCCGCATGCTTCGTCACCCACATCGCTGCGGTCTGCGTCGGCATCACGTCTGCCCGAAACAGCGTCACCGGGTTCGCCGCCATCCCGGCATCCGGAGTCGCAAAATCCGTCGTTGGCCTCGCCGGTATCCCGGCATCCGGATCCGGCCGGCCGCATCAAGGCGGTACTGTTTGACTATGATGGAACCGTCGGAGATACGAACCAGCTTGTAATCGATTCCTGGCAGCACACATTTATGACAATTCGGGGCAGAAGAACGGACGACGAGCTTTTATATCACACTTTTGGAGAGCCGCTCAGAGAGACTATGGCCAGATTTTTTCCGGAGCATGACCTGGAGGATGCGCTGAGAATTTATCGCGACTGGCAGGCGGCGCAAGATCAGAATCGCTGGTATCTGTTTCCCGGCATGAGGCAGCTGATCGGAGAGTTGAGACGCCGCGGATACCGGATGGGAATTGTCACATCCAGAACGCGGGATTCACTGGAGCGGGCGCTGGTGTACCTGGGAATGGAGGATACTTTTTCGGCAATCGTAACCTGCGATGACACCACGGTGCATAAACCGGAACCTGAGCCGGCACTGATCGGTCTGGAGAAACTGGATGTCAGTGCGAATCAGGCTTTGTTTGTAGGGGACACGCATTATGATATGGGATGTGCTCATAACGCTGGCATTGAAGCTGTCCTCGTAGGCTGGTCGCGGTCCATGCGTCCGGAGGACAAAGTAGGAATTTACAGGCCGGATTACGAGATAAAGAACGCCGGAGAACTTTTGGAGATTCTGGAAAAATGCTGAATATTTATTACGGAAGAGAAAGTGTCAACAAAGAAAAATTCATCTATGACCGCATCGCGGGGTCCGGGCCGATCGCGGGCAGTGTGGCAACCCTTAGTACTGCACCGGTCAAGGGCGATGCATCAGCTTCTACAGGTAATGCGCCGGACATGGGCAGCGCGCAAATCGCCGGCTCTGGGTCACTCGGCTTCAGTGAGGATCGGCGGGTTCTGGTCATCGTTCCGGATCAGTACACTCTGGAGGCGGAGCGGCAGGCTTTTCGATATTTGAATGTGACCGGACTGGTGGGGCTGGATGTGTTCAGCATGTCGCGTCTTGGTCACAATATCCTTCGGGAATTGGGCGGCGGTCGTCGGACTTTTATCGACAAATACGGACGGCAGATGCTGCTGGCGCAGATTGCCAGAGAAAAAGACGGTGAGCTTCAGGTATTCAAAGGAAATATGGCGAAAAATTCCTTTGTGGAGCTGGCAAATGATTTCATTTCCGAGCTGAAGCAGTATGGTGTTACTCCGGAAGGATTGCGTGCGGTGCGGGACAGCGTGCCGGAGAAAACGCTGCTTCACAGAAAACTGTCAGACCTTTCCCTTATCTACGGGGAATATCAGAAAAAAATAGAAGGGAAGTACACCGATTCAGAGGATTACATTGATCTGTACATTGACCGCATCGGACGGTCCGGAATCGTCAGCGGTGCACGTATCTGGGTGTACGGGTTCGACAGCTTCGCTCCGAAATCCGTGAAGGTGCTCCGGGGGCTGATGGGAGCTGCGGAGGAAGTCAATATTGTTTTGACCGGCGACAAAGGATGCCGGGACGAGGAACTTTTCTCCCTGACGCGAACAATAATGCACAGACTGATTGAAGCAGGGAAGGAAGTCGGATGCCCTCTTGGAGAGCTGAAGAAAATCGGACCGGAATACACGCGCCCTGTTGATGCTCCGGAGAAGAACTCGGATTTTCGTAGACCGGCAATCGCGCATCTTGAGCATGAATTGTACGCGCCGGTGCCTGAAACAGCGGAAGACAGCGACGGAATTACCATTTGTGAGGCGGCAAATATATATAATGAGGCGGAGTCGGCGGCGGCGTTTATTCTGGGGCTTATTCGGGAGCACGGATACCGGTATCGCGATATTGTGGTAATCTGCAACGACCAGAGCGTCAGGGCGCAGGTCGTTTCGCGTGTATTCCGGGAATACGGTATCGACCTGTTTCTGGACAGCAAGCGGGGCATTCTCAATTCCAATCCCGCAATATTTCTGGTCTCTATGCTTCAGTCGGTCGCAAACCGGTACCGTTTTACTGACGTGATGCGGACGCTGAAAACCGGATTCACGAGTCTGACCGTAGACGAGGTGGAGCGTCTGGAAAATTACGCGCTGAAATACCGCATCAGAGGAACGATGTGGAAAAAATCCTTTGAGAAGGGCGGGTTTGAATACGGCGCGGACGGAATGGCGGCGCTGGAGGAGCTGCGGGAGCAGGCGATGGAAATATTCGGCGGACTGGAGGAAATCATTGCCGAAAGCCGGACGGTCCGGGATTTCCTGACCGGATTTTTCGGATATCTGACCGGGCCGCTTGGGATGGAGGAAAAGCTGCAGGAGTTCATGCGCCTCCAGGAAGAGAATGATGCAGATGATCAAGCAGAAGAGACGAGACAGATCTTCACCATGATTATCGGACTTTTCGATCAGATTGTAGAATTGATCGGCGACGAACCGTTTGATGCCGGAGACTTTATTGAAATTTTCACCGCGGGGCTGAAACAGATTGAAATCGGCGTTCTGCCGTCCTCCATCGATGATCTGATGATGGGAACTATGCAGCGGACGAGAAGCGGGCAGCTGAAGGCACTGGTCGTTCTGGGTGCCAATGAGGGTGTGCTCCCGGCGGAGGCGGCCGACGAGGGACTTTTCTCGCCGGAGGAGCGGCAGCAGCTGGCGGAGGACGGACACGAAATCTGCAAAGTGGATCAGATCCGCCTTCAGGAGGAACGCCTCGCCATCTACCGTAATATGTCCAGACCGTCGGAGCATCTGTGGATCGGATATTCCACCGGAGACGAAGAGGGCCGGGAACTCAGGCGATCCGATATCGTCGACACTTTGACGGGTATCTTTCCGTCCCTCGAAATCCGCCGCGACATTATCAACCGCGAGGATGAGGAGGCGCTGGTCGGAGGTCGCATCAGCACACTGCGGCATCTTGTGGAGAGGATGCGGCTGGAACAAAAAGGAGTGCGCCGTGCTCCCGTATGGGCTCCGGTTGAAAGATGGTACCGGGAGCATCTGCCGGAGGTGATGGAGCAGATCGACAAAGACCTGTCCTTTGAAAACCGGACAGAAACCCTTCCGCCCCGTTACAGCAGTCTGCTGTTCAAGAACGAAAACGGCGGAACCCGCACTTTGTCGCCGTCGAGAATTGAAACCTATGCCAGATGTCCCTTTGCATATTACGTCACCTATGGACTGGAGCCGGAGGAGCGGCGGATTTTTCAGGTGGCAAGCCGGGAGATCGGAGATATTTATCACGGCTGTCTGATGCGGATTACCGCGCGGCTGTCCCGGGAGCAGGCATGGGAGACGGTAACAAAGGAAGAATGCCGCGAACTGGTCCGCAGGGCTCTTGCGGAGGAGACCGAGGGGTATCGCGACGGCCTGTTTTCCCTGGGAAACGAGGAACGTTACAAAACCCGACGCATTGAGGATACCTGTCTGAAGTCTTTGTGGGTTCTGGTGGAGCACGCCCGGTCCGGAGAGATCAGCAGCAGCCGATTTGAGGTCGGATTCGGAACGGGACGACCGATACGTCCTGTTGTGGTAAAGGTCGGGAGCACGGAGGTGTGCATTGAGGGCCGGATCGACCGCCTGGACAGGCTGCCGGACGATCGGCTGAAAATTATCGATTACAAGTCGGGGAATCTCCAGCTGAAGCAGGAGGAGGTCCGGGCGGGCTACCGGCTGCAGCTGATGTTGTACATGAGGGCGGCGCAGGCTGGGGCGTCATGGACAGACCCGGCGGGAGAAGGGACGGCACAGACGGAAATCCGCAGGCCGGCCGGGGTCTTCTATTTTCATATTCAGGATCCCAGAGTCGACGGGAGCATTACGGGAGCATCGGACAGAGGCGGTGAATCTGATGAGGAGCGTGCGGAACGGCTGGAGGCGGAGCTCCGGAAGCGCTTCAGACTGAACGGGATTATGGTGGATGATCCGAAGGTCGTGAGGGAGATTGCCGGAGAATTCGAGGGTACCTCAAGCATCGCGCCTGTCCGTATTACTGCCGGTGGACTGAAGGGATCGCCGGAGGGCTCGCTGGTCAGCGACGAGGAGTTTGCGGAGCTGCAGGAGGCAGTGGACGAAAAGGTGCAGGAATTTGTCGCGGACATGCTGGAGGGCGTCATCGATATCCATCCGATGAAGACAAAGGACAGCACTCCCTGCGATTACTGCGGGAACCGGAGCATCTGCCGGTTCGATCTGATGTTCGACGGCTGCGCCTACAATCGAATCCGTTGAAAACCGCCGGCATACGCCGGCCGATACAGCAGTGGCTAATAGCGGCGCTCTTTGGCTTTGCGCACGCGGCGAATGGTCCGATCGATTTCCTTTTGCGTCAGATTTTTCACTAGACTGAGTTCAAGCTCCCGGATATTGTCCAGGGGCTTTTTCTGGCAGTGCTCGATGAGAAGCTGCTGGATTGCTGTGACCTCGTCCTCGCTCTCCGCGCCGGCCTCCAGAATATCCTCCCGGGTCAGCTCCAGATCTTCAGCGTCCAAAGGAACTCCCTGGTTCATCCAGCTGAGGACATGGTCTTTGCTTTTCAGCGGCTTCAGCTCACGCATTTTGGTGATTTTCAGGATGGCCCAGGCGTAGTCGTTCATATCGAAATAGAAGTCTTTCCCGAATTTGCCGACGAAGGCCTTCAGCTTTTTCGGAGTGTTCAGGCGGATGAATTCCATGTAGAAATAAATCAGATTGCAGATCCAGTTGATGGCGTCTTGATCGAAGTTGGCGTCATAAAGGGTTTCTTCGGTCGCCAGTGGGTCGAAGGAGAACATCAGCAGCGCAAGCTTGAAGGCCAGGTCATCCCTGCGGTACTCCAGCTGATTGAAGTTGTCGATAATGGAGTAGAATGTTTTTTTGTCCATCAGTTTCCGGATCGGGAAACAGCGCGGCATGCAGAAACGCATGAATCCGACTTTCTGAAAAGCCTGCAGTGCTGCCGAGGGGCTCTCGTCCTCCAGTACGCGGAGCACCTGATCCATGCGGTCCTCAGCACTGATTTCCGGCCAGCGCTCCTCCTGGGTGAGCCAGTATTCAAAGTTGGATTTTTTCACGTCTCCTCTGAGAATGATGTCGGATACCAGAACATACATCATTTCTGCCGGTTCCAGTGTTTTGAAAAATTCGGTGTCCTGCAGGGCCCGGCTGATTTTCTTCTCTGACAGTTTCTCCATGATTGCTGCACTCCTGTTCTGTAAGTTCATATCTGCCCGCATAACCGCGCAGGGCCTGACGGGCGGCACTAAGCATATATTAATTAATGCGTGCTCAGCTATCGAATATGCTTGAAATATCAATAATACAAAGAGCATATTCGGTAGCCTGCCGCAGGGTTTTCAGACGTTTCATCCGAAAACCCTGCGGCAGTGGGATTCGGAAACGGCCGAATCCCTGAGCACAAGCATCAATTAGTGTCTGCCAGCGCACTCTTCCATTGGATGGTGCGCCGCGGCGCTGCTGACAAACTGCCGTCAGCGCCCATTAAGTCCGACGGGGACTTAATGAGCATACACTAATTATACAGACGAAACAGTAAAACCGCAAGAGCGATTGAAATGACACAAAAAAACCGCCCCGTGGGTAGTCGGGGCAGTTCGTGATCCATTAAAAAGTATTGAGGATTTATTGGATCATTTATTATGGGCTTAATTAGGGTTTATGGGCTTGATTAGTTGTTGAAGGACCACTGGAAGCTGTAGTCGGATGTCGCATCGTTCATCTTCGCCAGCTCGGCCTTCACGAAAGCTTTGATTTCATCTTTTCCGCAGACTTTTCCGATTCTGCTCTCCATCGTGTTTTCAATTACGGCTTCCATGATTTCCGGATCGGAAACGTAGAGCATCTCGTTCGCCGCGTCTGCAAAAGCTTTTCTCATGATTTTTTCGTTCTTCATCTTGAATACCTCCATTCACAAAACACTGAGTTCCTTTATCTGGTTTCTTTTTTATCCTTTATTCACCTCTAGTACAAAGCATATCCCGTGCCAAGTTTGCAAAAGAAATCCGGAAATAAAATGATGTTTTATCGAGTAGTGTTGAAATTTCAACGATAATTGCTGAAAAATACTTTGTAAAAAATTTTGATGCCTGTCGGCAATCCCGGGAAAATCCCTGAAAATGCGGGAATTCCGGATTTCAACTGGCGTAAAAGGGACGAAATGGAGGCATTCTGATTCAACATTGACTCAGAACAAAAAAGATATTGAACCAATTACGGGTCGACGCCATAACTGGCGCGTGGCTTACGCCTTAGCTCGCGCTGTGACTCGTGTCTCGGGCACCGATTATGAACCGGCAGGTTGGAACGGACAAACGAAGTTCGCGCCGAGAAGTCTTTGTCACAAAGAAAAAAAGAACCTCTCTGTGAGGAGAAGTTCTTTATGGAGCTCCCGGGCGGGCTCGAACCGCCGACCTGCGCGTTACGAATGCGCTGCTCTGCCAACTGAGCCACGGAAGCGTGTCGGCTGCCGGCAATAGTGCCGGATATATCGACCCGAAAATGGGTCACGCGCTTAAATTGCGTGTTAACGAGGGGTGCGCCCCTCACACATCATAAAGTGTAACACGAGTGGCTGTTGATTGCAAGGGATTTTTTGGCGGATCAGCGGGTATTGCAGATGTACTGCAGGAGGGTTCCTGTTGTACGGGAGATTCTCGCAGATATCTGCACGCCGGTGGAGGAGCTGCGGAGAATCCGGTTCGCCCGCCGGTCGTTCTGTACGGCAAACCGTCGGTACAGTAAGGGCCGCTCTGTACAGCAAAAGCCGGTCTTTTGTGTAGACCGGCTTTTGGTGAAATTGACGTCTATTCAGTGTATTCCGCGTCGCAGTAGATGCAGCGGTACACTTTTTTGTCCCGATCGACGAGACGGAATTTGTGGGGGATTTCCTGCTCGATTGATGTGATGCAGCGTGGATTCTTGCATTTGATGACATTGGTCAGCGTCTCGGGCAGGTCCAGGTGAACCTTTTTCTCCAGGCGGCCGTTCTCGACGATGTTGACGGTGATGTTGCTGTCGATATATCCCAGGATGTCAAAATCCAGGTTCAGGTCGCCGTCTACCTTGATGATATCCTTTTTTCCGTATTTCGCGCTGTCTGCGTTCTGGATGATGGCAACGCAGCATTTCAGCTTGTCGAGCCGCATGAGTTCATAGATCTGCATGCTTTTTCCTGCCTTGATGTGATCCAGTACGACGCCGGTGTTTACTCCATCGATATTCATTAATGTACCTCGCTTTCCTGTTTAAATCTATTTGATGCCCAGAAGATAGAGAATCAGTGCCATTCTGATGTATTTGCCGCAGAGTGCCTGGTAGAAATAGCAGGCCCGCGGATCATTGTCCACCTCTACGGAAATTTCATTGACACGAGGCAGCGGATGCATGATGATCAGATCCTTCTTGGCGGGCTCCAGGAGCTCCAGATTCAGAATGAAACTGTCCTTCAGTCTGACGTAGTCTTCTTCGTTGAAGAAGCGCTCTTTCTGGACGCGGGTCATGTACAGAATATCCAGTTCCGGCATTGCGTCCTCCAGCTTGCGGTATTCCACCCACTCAGCGCCGGCGCGGTCCATGTTTTCCTTCACATAGTCGGGGAGCTGCAGTTCTTCGGGTGAGATCAGAGCGAATTTCACATTTTCATAGCGCATCAGAGCCTCGATCAGAGAGTGGACCGTGCGGCCGAACTTCAGGTCGCCGCAGAGACCGATGGTGAAATTCCCGAGGCCGCCCTTTTTCCGGCTGATGGTCAGGAGGTCGGTCAGGGTCTGAGTCGGGTGGAAATGACCGCCGTCGCCCGCGTTGATAATCGGAACAGTTGTTTTTGTCGCGGCAATGACCGGAGCGCCCTCTTTGGGGTGTCGCATGGCGATGATGTCCGCATAGCAGCCTGCCATGATGACTGTATCGCTGACACTTTCTCCCTTCTTGGTGGAGCTGGTGCTGGCGTCGTCGAAGCCCAGTACGTTCCCGCCCAGTTCCATCATGGCCGCGGTGAAGCTCAGACGCGTTCTGGTGCTCGGCTCAAAGAACAGTGTGGCCAGTTTTTTGTGGGCGCAGATGTCCTGGTATTTTTCCGGCTGTGCGATGATATCATCGGCGACCTCGATCAGGTGATCGATTTCCTCCACCGAAAAGTCCGTGATGTTAATCAGGTTGCGAATTTCGCTCATGTCAGTCCTCCTTCATCCATCCGCCGTCAGACGGATTTTTTCTGAAACGCAGTATTTTATTTTTGTCCTCCGGCTTGATATATCCGGCTTCCACAGCTACTTCAACCAGAGTGTCCAGGTCGCAGAGGCTGTGATTTTCTGTGTTGTGCTCCGCCAGGCGGTCGAGTCCCTTCTGCATGCCGTAGGTGAAGATGCTGGCAACTCCCAGGACCTCCGCACCGGCTTCTCTGAGGATTTCGACGGTTTCGCAGCAGGAACCGGCGGTGGAAATCAGGTCCTCGATGACGACGGTCTTTTCCCCGGGGACAAGCTTTCCTTCAATCTGGTTGGTACGGCCGTGATCTTTACGGCTGCCCCGGACATAACCCATGGGAAGATTCATCAGGTGCCCGACGATTGCTGCGTGAGCGATGCCTGCGGTGCTGGTTCCCATGACCAGCTGGCAGTCAGGGTAGCATTCCTGAATGATGCGGACCAGACCCTGCTCTACTTTGATTCGCACATCCGGCGCGGTCAGCGTCAGCCTGTTGTCACAGTAGATGGGGCTCTGAATGCCGCTGGCCCAGGTGAAGGGCTCCTCCGGCCGCAGAAAAACAGCTCCGATGGACAGCAGCCCCCGCGCGATTTCTTGCTTACTCATGTGTACTCCTTCCGTGTATCTGAATTAACAAATTGTCAGTCTTTCTCCTCGCGAGCCCGGCGCGCATCTCGCACATCCTCGCGGATCCGATGTGCACCCCGCACATCCTCGCGGGTCCGGCGCGCACTTCGCACATCCTCGCGGATCCGACATGCACCTCGCACATCCTCGCGGGCCCGGCGCACATCTCGCATATCCTCGCGAGCCCAAGGCGGACCTCGCACATCCGTGCGAGCCCGGGAAGAACCTCGCGCATCCTCGCACATCCGTGCGGGCTCAGGGCGAACCTCGCATCCTCGCGCAGGCTGCTCTCTCGCCTGCTTTACGCTCGGGCACTCGTTCCGAGGTTCGGTGTATGTGCCGCCCGGCTGTCGTCCGGCGTCAGCCGAGGAAATCCGTCAGGCATTGCTCGTAGGCGGCGACGGGATCCTCCGCTTTGGTGACAGGGCGGCCTACGACGATGTAGTCGCTGCCGATCTCTCTCGCTCTGGCGGGAGTGGTAATCCTGGACTGGTCATCTGCGGCGGCCCCGGCGAAACGGATGCCCGGGGTTACGGTCAGAAAATCTTCACCGCAGGCCTCATGGATCACGCCGGCCTCAAGGGGTGAGCAGACCACGCCGTCCAACCCGGCCTCTCTGGTGTTCCGGGCGTACTGTGTGACCACCTCTGCGATGGGCGCATGGATCATCAGATCCCGTTCCATCGCACGCTGGCTGGTAGAGGTCAGCTGGGTGACGGCGATCAGGATAGGACGGCTGCCGTCCGGGCGGGTGAGGCCTCTGCGGGCGGCCTTCATCATTTCAATGGTGCCGGCTGCGTGGACGTTGGTCATGTCCACTTCCAGGCGGGCCAGCGAGGCCATCGCTTTTTCTACCGTGTTCGGGATGTCGTGGAGCTTCAGGTCGAGGAAGATTTTGTGCCCCCTCGCCTTAATCTCCCGCACGATGTCGGGACCTTCAGCGTAAAACAGCTCCATGCCGATTTTAACAAAGGGCTTCCGGCCGGTGAACCGGTCCAGGAATGCCAGGGTTTCTGCTTTGCCTGGAAAATCGCAGGCGATGATGACGTCTTTGGCCATTATTCAATCACTCCTATTATTTCTTCAAGATTTCTGATATTCAGCTTTTCCATCAGGGTCGGGAGAGTCTCGATGATGTTGGGGCAGGCGAACGGATCCACCAGGTTCGCAGCACCCACCTGTACCGCCGTGGCACCGGCCATCATCATCTCGATGACATCCTCTGCCGTGGAGATACCGCCCATCCCGATAATCGGGATCCTGACCGCCCGCGCCGCCTGATATACCATGCGGACCGCCACCGGGAAGATGGCCGGGCCGGAGTAGCCTCCCATTTTATTTGCCAGCACGGGTCGCCGGCGCTGAATGTCGATGCGCATTCCCAGAAGGGTGTTGATCAGCGACAGACCGTCCGCGCCGGCCGCCTCGCAGGCGCGGGCGATTTCGGCGATATCAGTGACGTTCGGAGACAGCTTCATGAATACCGGTTTGTCCGTGACGCGCCGGACCGCCTTTGTCACCTCGGCCGCAGAAGCAGGATCCGTTCCGAAAGCCATTCCGCCGTTATGGACATTGGGGCAGCTGATATTGACCTCGATGATGCCCACCTGCTCCTCCCGGTCCATGGCTCTTGCGCAGGTCACGTAATCCTCGACTGAGAATCCGCTGATGTTGGCGATGACCGGCTTGTGGTAGATTTTCGCAAGCTCCTTCAGTTCGCGGGTGCAGACATCATCCAGCCCGGGGTTCTGCAGTCCTACGGAATTCAGCATTCCCTGCGGGCATTCCGCGATGCGGGGGAGGGGATTGCCGCCCCGTTCCTCTGGGGTCGTGCCCTTGAATGAGATGGAACCCAGGATATCCAGGTCGTAGAGTTCCGCGAATTCCCTGCCGTAGCCGAAGGTGCCGCTGGCGGGGATGACAGGGTTGTCCAGGGTGAGGCCACAAAGATGAACCTGTGTGTTTACCATATGATCTCCTCCTTTTGCAGAACCGGACCGTCCTTGCAGATCCGTTTGTATCCGTACTTTGTTTTGCAGCTGCAGCCCATGCAGGCGCCGAAGCCGCAGGCCATACGGGCCTCGAAACTGAACTGCCCGTCGCCACAGATGTCGTAGACCGCTTTCAGCATCGGCTCCGGACCGCATGCGTAGACGTAGCCGGTATCGACGTCCGCAGCGGCGTCCGTTACCGTGCCCCGCAGTCCCTCGCTTCCGTCCATCGTTGTGATGACCGGTTCGATGCCCAGGAAGTTGAAGTCCTTTGTCAGAATCACATCATTCTTAGTGTTGAACCCGGCGATGACCCGGGGCGTCATGCCCACCTGCACCATGGCGCGGGCCAGCCCATAGACCGGCGGAAGACCGATGCCGCCTCCGATGAGGAGGGGACTGCTGCCGCCCTTTGTAAGGTCGAAACCGTTGCCCAGAGGCATCAGCACGTCCAGCGATGTGCCCGGCTCGACACGGGAAAGAGCCTCTGTTCCGGCCCCCACCGTCCGGAAGACGATGGTGAGGCTGGCGGCGTCCCAGCTGGCGATGGAGATCGGTCTCCGCAGGTAAAAGCCCGCGAGGCGGATATTGATGAACTGTCCGGGAGCGGAAATTTCCGTGCAGTTGCCGGAAAGCTTCATCTTATATATGTTTTTCTGAATTTCGGTGACCGATCGGACGGTCAGATATTGCTGTTTCATTGTTCCACCTCATATACCGGCGTACCGGCGCAGAAGGTCATCTGTACCTTCCCCTGAACCTCCCAGCCCTCAAACGGCGTGGCTTTTCCTTTGCTTCGGAAGCCCGACGGGTTTATCACAAAGGAAGCCTCCGGGTCGATGACGGTCACATCCGCGCGGGCGCCGTCTGTGATGGGTCCGCCCGGGAGGGGGAAGCGCCGTCTCGGCGCGAGAGCCATCAGGTCGATTAACTTTTCTGTTGTGATGAGTCTGTCCCGGCACACCAGCCGGCTGTACAGGACAGGGAAAGCGGTTTCCAGTCCGACGATGCCGAAGGCGCTGTCCAGAATTCCCCGGGATTTCTCTTCTGCGCTGTGGGGAGCGTGGTCGGTGGCGATCATGTCGATTGTGCCATCCGCAAGACCCTCCCGCAATGCGTCCCGATCGTCCGCGCTGCGGATCGGCGGATTCATTTTGAACCGTCCGAGATCCTGCAGATCCTCATCGCACAGGACCAGATAATGAGGACCGGTCTCGCAGCTCACGTCCACGCCGCTTTTCTTTGCCTGCCGGATAATTTCCACGGTTTCCTTTGTGGAAATATGGCAGACATGATAAGCGCAACCGGTCTTCGCCGCCAGCTCCACGTCCCGTTCCACCTGCCGCCATTCACTTTCTGAAGATATTCCGCGGATACCCAGCTTCTTCGCATAGACGCCGTCGTGGACAGCGCGTCCGCCCAGGAGGCTCTCGTCCTCGCAGTGGGCGACGATCATGCGATGCAGAGATTTCGCCAGCCGCATGGCCTCCTCCATCCGTGCACCCGACTGCACCCCCCTGCCGTCATCGGTGAAGGCGCAGACGAAGGGAGCCAGTGCCTCCATGTCGGACAGACGGCTGCGGCCGTCCTGGTCAGCGGTGATGGTTCCGTAAGGAACAATGTCGATGAGAGAATCCCTGCGGATCAGATCCAGCTGAACCTGCAGACCTTCCTTTGTTGAAGGAGCCGGATTCAGATTCGGCATGGTGCAGACGCAGGTATAGCCTCCGGCAGCCGCCGCCGCAGAGCCTGTGCGAATCGTCTCCTTATAAGAAAACCCGGGTTCACGGAAATGTACGTGTACATCCGCTAAGCCGGGAATAATGATCTTGCCTTTACAGTCGATTGTACGATCTGCGTGACGGAGGTCGGGTTTTTCAAAAACGAATGACCGTCCTTCTGAAATGAGAAGGTCTGCCCTCTGAAAACTTCTGTCACAGTATACGTTGCCGTTCGTCAGCAGAATTGCCATGTCGTGTCCTTTCTGTTCCGAAAAAACTCAAACTTTTAATTTTATATCACAAACCCGGGTCACTGTCAAGCCCTCCTGCAAGAAGAATTGTCAGCTTCAGGTGAACAGATTCCGGAGCAGGGGCAGCAGCGGGTTGTTGGTGTACAGGCTGCCGGTCACAAAGGAACTGTCCAGCGTACCGGACAGCGCAGACGCGATACCCGACGGTAACACCGCCATCAGTGCCAGCAGCATCGTCAGCGCCAGAAGAACATAGATGACGCCCATTCCGGTTCCGCAGACAATTCCCGTCAGCCGGTCGAAGAAACGGCGGATTCCGTCATAGCTTTCCTGCGGGAAGATTTTGCAGAACAGCCACAGCAGCAGCTTCACCGCGGCGATGATTACAAAAAAGGACAGAATCGCCAGGACAATCTGAGTGATGTCTGAGGCTCCCGGATTGGAAACCATCTGGGAATTGCTGCTGATATAGCCGTGAAACACATCGTATACCGACTGTGCCTGTGTGTGCGGGCTGCCGGTGGAGGCCAGCTTTTTCTCGAATATGCCGTTCAGAAAATTTCCCGCTCCGGTATGTCCGGTCAGGAGCCGGGTAGCGTTGTCACAGAGCAGCAGCCCGACGACGATGCAGAGAAACCACTGAAGCATATTGATGACTGATGCCGCAAACCCCCTGCGACAGTAAAAGACTGCCGACAGAACGATGATAATCCCCGCGGCGATATCCATAATCATAGGGCGGAGCCCTCCTTTTTCATTTTCTTTACCGTATATGTTACTAAAAAAACATAAAAAAAGCAATGCCGTGTTGCAGCAACACAGCGCAGTTGCACTTCTACACACCACGGCAGTCTCTCGTTCTCCTGAACATACCTTCCTTCTGTGATTATTTTTATGCGATTTCCTTCGTAGTGACAGCCTTGAACGATAATGACGCGTTGAACGCTTGTCAGGATTGGGGCTCCGCATATCATTTGCTTATTTTGTTCCCGATGTATACAATTGCCGGCGCCATAAAGCAACAAATAGTTGCAATTCCGTCACCCAAATAACCTTCTACTGATATATAAGCCAAAAATCCTGCCAGTATGCAGACCAGCAGCAGAATCCATCCGTTAAATTTCATTTTGCTCTCCTCTGCTATTTCAAAGTTGCCTTCATGTATGCCTCGTCCCCGTATTTACATCTCTTTTCGGGTGTGAAACCGATTGCAGCAGAGCGACCAAAAGATACCGATGGAGTACATGAAAGAATGGTATGCCCATAATTTGATGCAATGCCAACTTGCTTGAGCTTTTTGCTCACACTCCACGATGTTGTAATTGACCCTGATAAGGGGATTTCTTTATAAGAATGTTCCGATACATCAAAGTTTTTGCCCATACTGAGTTTAATGTATACTCCTTGACCGGCATTCGCGGTCTTTACTTTGGGAGAGGAAGTACTGGTTTTTTTGTTTTTATTTCCATATGCATAATATTGCACTTTTGCGGTGGCAGAGTCCTTAGTAAATGTTTCACTGGTTGTCATCGCGGGAATGTCCGTTAAAAGACATATTGGTGCTTTACTCCAATCCCACGTCATTTTTGTTCTTAAGAACGTTTCGCCGTTTTTCTGGTACATTTTATCATAGTTGATGGTATATGTTATATTTCCATACTTTGATTTTGCTTTCAATGGACCTTTAATTGCAGTGATTTCCTTTTGTGAAAATCCATTTTCTTTCAACGTATCTGTTGGATATTGTCTCAACTCCTTGATCATTTCATATTCGGATACAGATTTTGAAACAGCTGGCTGCAGCACAAAGTCATTGTATGCAGTAATATTGCTTTTGGAATCAGCGTGAATTGAATATTCGGCAGTTTCCGTATCCGCAAATGCACTAACCGTCAGCACAGCGCACAGTGCAAAGACACTCAATGTCTTTGAAATCAGTTTTTATATTTTCTACATCTTGACTGCATTGTAGACTCCTTTCCGAAACATAAACAAATAGACTTACATCATATTATATTGTTTGTCACAAAAAAGTCAACAAATTTACGGAATTATCCAATTTTTGTAAATATAATGATAGATAGAAGGGCATTTTAATCCCTTCCTTCTGCATAGCAGGATATCGTGAAACTGGTCATTGCAAACCGCTGCATAGTCTGCTTTCCGACAATCGCTTCAAAGTCAGTGTTCCGAAGCAGAAAACGATACCGGTTTTCATAGCAGAAGACGGGGACGGAATGCTCCGTAATGCACGGAATTCTGTACAAAAACATCTTGAATACTGTATGGAAGTGTTGTATACTTTTTAGGTGTATGAGTAAGTACGAATATATGAAAGAAGCTTTGAACGAAGCGGAGAAGGCGTTCCGGCTGGGGGAGGTTCCCATCGGTGCGGTGATCGTCCGGAATGGCGAGATCATCGCCAGGGGACACAATCTGACAGAGACCCGGAAGGATCCCACGGCCCACGCGGAAATGAACGCTATCCGCCAGGCGGCAGAACGGCTGGGAGGCTGGAGACTTCCCGGCTGCACCATGTATGTCACCTGCGAGCCCTGCGCCATGTGCGCAGGCGCGCTGGTCTGGAGCCGGATGGAGAAGCTCTGTATCGGCACGATGGATCCGAAGGCGGGCGCCTGCGGGTCCGTATTTGACATCGTGGAGGAACCGCGGCTCAACCACAATATTGAGGTGGAGACGGGCGTTCTGGAAGAGGACTGCTCCCGGATCCTGAAAGAGTTTTTTTCGGATCTCAGAAAATCAAGAAAACAGAATCGGAGGACTTTAGTATGAAGAGAACAGGCGCGATAGCGTGTCTTGCCGCGCTTATGGTAATGCTTGCTGCGACATTCAGTTTTGGGGCGTCATCGTTCCAGGTGACCAACACATACCCGAAGGACGGGGCGAAGAATACGACCAAGGACAATATGTGCGTCAAGGTCTACTTCAATCACGCAGTCGGAAACAAGGCCTCCAGGGCGGCGAACAAAGACAAGTTCAAGATTACAGATTCCACGGGACACTCCTATCCGACGCTGATCTATTACAACAGCAAGGAGCCGAAATACGTTCTGATGCTGATTGACACCAATAAAGTCAAGACCACCGGGAAGGGCAAGAATACCATCAAGGACAACACCGTCTACACGGCTACCATTTCGGGAGATTTTGTTGACAACGACGGAAACAAGCTCGGAAAAGACGTGAAGATCAGTTTCCGCACGATGAACCAGGGCCGCAACACGGTTATTTACATGGTTATGATGTTCCTGATGTTCGGTGGAATGATGGTGTTCTCCATGCGCCAGCAGAGAAAAAAGAGCGACGAGAACGATAAGGACGAGAAGGAAGAACCGTTCAATCCATATAAGGAAGCCAAACGCACCGGCAAGTCCGTGGAGGAGGTTCTCGCCAAGCATGAGAAGGAGGTCGCCCGCAAGAACGCCGCTAAAGAGGCCCGCGCCAGACGTGATAAAGAGCTGGACGAGTACTACGCCAGAGAGGACGACGGCTGCTATCATGTAAAGGGTCCGCGGCCCATCGCTGCGGCGGGTTGCACCTACAAAACCGGACGGAAGGCTCTCGCTGAGGCGAAGAAGGAAGAGGAAGCCCGGAAAAAAGCGGAGCTGAAAGCTACAAACTACGGCAAGAACCCGAAAGGGAAAAAGAAGTAATAATCATGAAAGAGATTACAGTCCGGTCCTTTGCCAAGATAAATCTGTCTCTGGACGTGGGAGCCTGCGATGCGCAGGGATACCATGAGGTGGATATGATCATGCAGCAGCTGGCGTTTCATGACGATGTGCAGCTGCGATTCGTGAGATTTCCCGGCGGAAAGAAGGGCGATATCGGGATTTCTGTCCGCACCAACCGCTATTATCTGCCGACTGACCGGCGAAATCTGGCCTGGCGCGCGGCGGAGCTGATGATTGACCGGTACGGGAGCTCCTGGGAGTCCGGAAGACTGGAAATCAATATTCTGAAACGGATTCCGGTCGCGGCGGGACTTGCCGGCGGGTCCGGAAACGGAGCGGCAGTGATCCACGGGATGAATGTCATGTTCGGGTTGAAACTGACTCTGGGAGAAATCTGCAGTCTCTGCGAGGAACTGGGGTCTGACGTGCCCTTCAGCGCAGTGGGGCAGGCCCGGGGGAACAAAGGCTTCCCGACTGCGGTTCGCCGTGATTCCATGGCGGCGTCCTGTGTCAGGGCGACCGGCAGGGGTACTGTGCTGGAGCCGCTGCGGGGGATCGACCGCCCCATCGTCATTGCGAAACCGGCGCTGAGCGTTTCAACGGCGGAAGTGTATCGGGGCATTGATGACTGTGATATTCCGGAGCGGCCGGACAACCGGAGACTCGCACGCAGACTTGAGGAGAACGTCGGGGACGGGCGTGTCTACGAGGACTTCATCAATGTTCTGGAGAATTATACGCTCGCAGCCTACCCGAAGGTTGCGGAATTAAAGGAAAGAATGGAGCGGATGCATCCGGAGAAGGCGCTGATGAGCGGAAGCGGTCCCACCGTTTTCGCGGTGTTCCGACGGATGGAGGACGCTCAGAAATCATGCAGGATCCTCCGGAAACAGGGGTATGAAGCCTACTGGACCCGGACGATGAAGTAAAGTGTGAGGGAAGAGAATGATAGATTTTGAATTGCAGAACCACAGGCCACTTCGCGAAATCGTGTACGAACAGCTGAAGCGGCAGATCCTGACGGGACGAATCGCGCCGGGCACCCGGATGATGGAGGTGGAGCTGGCGGAGGAAATGGGAGTCAGCCGGACGCCGGTCCGGGAGGCGACCCGTAAGCTGGAGAAGGATGGTCTGGTTGTAATCGAGCCGCGGCGCGGCGCGTATGTATCGGACATTTCAGTGAAGGACATGGTAGATACGCTGGTGGTTCGCGAATCGCTGGAGGGTCTGGCGGCGGCGCTCGCCTCTCAGCGCATCACCCGGGAGGAGCTGGACAGACTGGACGCCATGACGACGGAATACAGCGACGCCATTGCTGCCGGAGATATGGAGAAGATCATCCATGAGGACGAGGGTTTTCATCGGACGATTGTTGAGATGTCGGGGAACAAAACCCTGAGCAGTCTCTTTGAGATCATCCAGGAGCTGGCGCTGCGCTTCCGGTATCTGTATTACGATGATTTCACCCGGTACGAGAATATGCCGACCGAGCATATGAATATCGTTGAGGCAATCCGCGGAGGCGATCCCGAGAACGCCAGGGAGGTGTCCGACAAGCATGTCAAGAAGCTGAAGGATTTCGTCATCAACGAGGGGAAAGACGCTTTCCAGGAGCACAGTAAACGGTAAATTACCGTCGTGATCCGGACGACCCGGCGCCCATATGAACAGAAAACCGAAAAATGAAGAGGGACTGTCGCTCCAGCTGATATTTAAATCAACTGTGCGACAGCCCCTCTTTGATTATATATATGATGCTGTGCTCCGCGGCGGAGGGCGCCTGAATTCCAATGCTGCAGAGGCGCATCTCACGGCAGAGGGATTCGGAGACAGCCGAACCCCAAAGCACAGCCGCTGCCTTAATTGCTGACGGAGGTCAGCCTGACGGTTACAGTATGTTTCTTACCGTCGCGCACGATAGTAATCTTCGCCTTATCTCCGGGCGAATGTTTTTTAAGTGCGCTCTTCAGAGCAGTCAGGCTGGATACAGATGTTCCGTCCACGGCCGCGATGCGGTCTCCGGATTCCAGTCCCGCAGACCGCGCGTAGGCGCTGGTGACGGAGGAAATGTAGACTCCCGCCGCGTCATAGCCTGAGCTTTTTGCTTGGCTTTCAGAAAGCTCCGTTACCGTGACGCCGATGGCTGCGTCTCCGGAGGAACTGGAACTGCTTGAGTTGCTGGAACTGGTGCTCTTTCCGGTCTTGATAAGCTGTTTCGCGATTTTCGCCGCTTTGTTGATGGGGATAGCGAACCCTAGACCTTCCACATCCGAGCCGGAGGACTTCGCTACGACGATGCCCACCAGATTGCCGGAGGAGTTGAAGAGCGCTCCGCCGGAATTGCCCGGATTGATAGAGGCGTCTGTCTGCAGCAGATTCAGCTTTTTCCCATCAATTGTCAGATTACGGTTCAGCGCGCTGATGATGCCGGTTGTGGCTGTGTTGCTCAGCTCGCCCAGCGGATTTCCGATTGCCACGACCTGGTCGCCCACCTGAAGCTTGGAACTGTTCCCGTAGGTGGCAGCCTTCAGCCCTGTTGCCCGTATTTTCAGCACGGCGATATCGTTATCAGAATCGGTTCCGACGACAGTTGCCGTATAGGTTTTTTTGTTCTTCAGCGTGACAGTAATCTTACTCGCACCCTCGATGACGTGGTTGCAGGTTATGATGTAGCCGTTGGACTGAATGATGACGCCGCTGCCGGCCCCCTTTGTGACATAATTCTGCGCCCACGCGTCTGTGGACATGGATTCTGTCGTGATGGACACTACGCTGTCACTGGTCTTGGAGATGATGCTCTTGTAAGAGAGCGACTCTGTCGACGAGGACAAAGTGTAGTTCGTCGCCTGATTTGCCCCGGCCGCAAAGTGGTTGTCGTACAGCACGATGCCTCCGACGGTGAGGAGGGAGGTGACCAGCATGGCCAGAATCAGGATGAGAACAAAAGCCTTTTTAGTGATCTGCATCGGCTGTGCAGACTTCTTCTGCCTGCCCCCCGGCGGAACAGTGTAGCCGTAGTTGTATCCGCTGCCGTTTCCGCCGCCGCCGTCGAATCCGCCGCCGTACCTGTAGGCTGTGTCGTTCCCGCCTGCTTCGGTGCTCCCGTAGGCTGCGGCGTTTCCTCCGGTTTCAGTGTATCCGTAGGCCGATGAGTTTTCGGCTGTGTTTCCTGTTGTGCCGCTCCAGTCTGTCCATACGGAACTGCCCGCGGAATCGGCACCCGGTCTGGAATCACCGGTGCTCACGCTGCCTACCGTATTTTCGACGGATGAGCCGAAGGCGCCGGCTTCCGTATCGGAGCCGGTCTCCTTAACACCGATGGGACCGGCATTTGTGCCGGAAAAAGGATCCGGCGCCTCGGACGGAGCCGCGCCGGCCCGGTCGGCGTCCCCGCTGTATTTTGTGCCTGCCGCGTCGGTCGTGTCTGTCGCGCCGGCCCGGTCGGCGTTCCCGTTATTCTTTGTGCCTGAAGCTCCGGCGGAGACGGCGTCCGAATCATGCTTTGTGCCGGAAGAGAAAGCGTCCGCTCCGGAATCCGTATTACCGGGGGACTGTGACGGTCCGTCCTGCCGGGGAAGGGTCTCCTCCGGGGACCTTCTGAATTTATAGTCATCCCATTTGTCCATATATGCATACCTCCATGAATTAAACGACAGTGAGATATCTGTGGATATTGTTGATGGTATTATACCACCCGATGGCTAAATTATGGGTCCGGTTCGTGTTTTTTATGTGTGCAAACCGTCAATGTTATGGTAAAATAAATTGTTAAAGCAGCGTTATGACAGTGAGGTATCGAAATGAAAGAGATCATGCTGAAAATCGTCGGGAAGCAGTATTCCGGTGATGAAGCGGAGGAGCAGATGGAGTTTGTCACCGAGGGACAGCTCTATGAAAGAAACGGCGCCACCTATCTGATCTATGAGGAAAGTGAGTTTTCGGGATTTCCGGGCTGTAAGACCAGCCTGCGGCTGAAGGACGATTCTGTGCGGATGAAACGGATCGGCCGGGGCGCAGGCTACGGAATGGAAATGGAATTTCGGAAGGGGCAGCGGTTTTTCGGCAAGTATGAGACGCCCTACGGCGCTATGGACATGGAGGTTCTGACGAACCGTGTGGAGAACAATCTCTCTCCGGAGGGACTTGGCGATATCAATGTGGATTACCATGTGAGCCTGGAGGGGATGGCGGAAGGCCGAAATGAGCTGCACATAGAAGTAAACGAAGCAAGCAGTGGCAAATAGAGTTCTGGAGGAAAGATGAAGATCGGGTTCAGCGCAGAGAAGTATATTGAAGAACAGTCAAAGTATATCCGTGAGAGAATCAGTCACGCCAGCGGCGAGCGGCTGTATCTGGAATTCGGCGGCAAGCTGGTGCATGATAAGCACGCGGCCAGAGTGCTGCCGGGCTTCGATGAGAACGCCAAGGTCAAGCTGCTGCAGCGGCTGAAGGACGAGGCGGAGATCATCATCTGCATCTACGCCGGCGATATCACTACCAGTAAGACACGCCATGATTTCGGGATTACCTACGATCTGGAGGTTCTTCGGCTGATCGACAATTTTCGCCGGTATGATCTGCAGATCAACAGCGTGGTGGTCACCCGGTATGAGGACGCGCCGGCGGTGAACATGTTCATCAACAAGCTGGAGCGCAGAGGGATCCGCACGTATAAGCATTTTTTTACAAAGGGTTATCCCACCGACGTGGATACGATCGTCAGCGACGAGGGCTACGGCGCCAACTCATACATTGAGGTGACAAAGCCTCTCGTGGTGGTTACCGGTCCGGGAGGAGGCAGCGGCAAGCTGGCCACATGTCTTTCCCAGCTCTACCATGATTACCGACGAGGCATCCGGGCGAATTACGCCAAATTTGAAACGTTCCCCATCTGGAATCTGCCGCTGAAGCACCCGGTAAATATCGCTTATGAGGCGGCGACCGCAGATCTGAAAGATGTGAACCAGATCGATTCCTATCATCTGGAGGCCTACGGCGTGCCCGCAGTAAATTACAACCGGGACATGGAGGTTTTCCCTGTCGTCCGTCGGATTATTGAAAAGATTACCGGTGAAGCCCTGTATCAGTCACCGACGGATATGGGCGTCAACCGCGCCGGATTCGGAATCACTGATGACGAGGTGTGCCGCGAGGCGGCCTGCCAGGAGATAATCCGCAGATATCTTATTGCGGAGGTGGACTATAAAAAAGGAAAAATTTCTGAGAGCTCTCTGGAGCGTTCGGAACTTCTGATGAGAGAGGTCGGCATGGATGTGGAGGATCGTCCTGTCGTGCTGCCGGCCCGGGAATATGCGGAGCAGAAACGGGAGTGCGACTCCCGGTACGAGAACGTTGTGGTTATGGCGATGGAGATGCCGGACGGGAAAATCATCACCGGAAGAAGTTCCCGTCGGATGGTTGCCGCAGCTGCGGTGCTCCTGAACAGCATCAAGTATCTGGCCGGACTGCCGGACGGAATGCTCCTGATTACCAAGCAGGTGTTTGACGCGATGCAGAAGATGAAGGATGAGGTGCTCAGGTCGGACCGCTCTTCGCTGACCTGTGAAGAGGTTCTGATTGCGCTGACCGTGTCCGGGACTCAGAATCCGGCCGCGGAATACGCCGCCCGCAAGCTTGCGGAACTGCGCGGCTGCAAGGCGCACTGTACCGCGATTCTGAGTGATCAGGATGAGCAGGTGCTCCAGTCGCTGGGCATTGATGTGACCTGTGATCCGGAATACGTCACAACTAACCTCTATACGAACTGATATGCGGATATGAAGAGTAAAGCTGAACAGGCAATTGAAAGAATTTCAGAGATCCGCTATCCGCTGATCCTGCAGGGATGCTGTATAGGTGTCCTTACAGGGATCGTCGTGTCGTTTTTCCGGCGGATCCTGATTGCTGCAGAGTCCCTGAGGGACTCTGTTTTGCGTGAGGCCGCGGGGGGAGCGGCGGAATTGGCGGGAACGTCGGGAGTGCCGGGTATGCAGTCGCCCGGGACGGCGATGATGCAGCATCCCCGGATGGCGGTGCTTCTGCTGATAGTGCTGGCGGGATGCTTTCTGGGCACCTGGCTCTGTGTGCGTCTGGTTCCCCTGTGCGCCGGCTCGGGAATTCCTCAGGTGGCAGGAGAACTGAAGGGGAGGGTGTTTCAGCCATGGTGGAAGGTGATTCCGGCCAAGATTATCGGCGGCACGTTGGCTATTGGCGCGGGACTTTCTCTGGGAAGAGAGGGCCCCAGCATTCAGCTCGGAGCCATGGTGGGCAAGGGTTTTTCCTCTCTCATCGACCGCCTGGCTACGGAGGAGAAACTGCTGATGACCTGCGGCGCGGCGGCGGGATTGTCCTGCGCCTTCAGTGCTCCGCTGGCCGGAGCTGTGTTTGCTCTGGAGGGCCTGCACAAAAACTTTTCCACTGACGTACTCCTGGGGAGTATGGCGGCGTCCATCGCTGCGGATTTCGTGGCGTTCTATGTCTTCGGACTGACGCCGGTCTTCGACCTGAGCATCCGTCAGGCGCTGCCCCTGTCGCTGTACTGGACTCTGGCGGTGCTGGGCGTGCTGCTGGGCTTCTTCGGTATGATCTACGGGAAATGCATCGCCTTTACTCAGG